>JAAUYH010052468.1_pt1 | contig 11781 bp, 10 predicted proteins | sample 7278061 | NCBI WGS metagenome assembly JAAUYH01 (sample SAMN14350203, study PRJNA611818) | marine sediment metagenome | isolation source: surface marine sediment (0.6m) | place: French Polynesia: Moorea | collected 2018-08 | reverse complement strand
CTTCCCCGATCCAACCTATGCCGAAATCGTGCTCGCCCCGCTCTTCGAGGGCGTCAAGACCCATTACGCCCGGCACATGATGGCGATCAACGAGGCGCATCTGGTGATGCTTGCCGAGACCGGCATCCTCCCGCAGAGCGACACCCAAGCTATCGCCCAAGTGCTTGCACAAATCGAACAATCAGATACTAGAAACCTCACTTATTCCGGAGAATTCGAGGACTATTTCTTCCTTGTGGAGGCCCGGCTCCGTGACCAGCTCGGCGACCTGGGCGGCGCGCTGCACACCGCGCGCAGCCGAAATGACATGGACCACACCGTCTTCAAGATGGCGCTGCGCGACCGCACCACCGCCACTGCCGACCTGCTCCACCAGCTCACCCAATCCCTCCTCGAAAAGGCCCGCCAAGAACGCGACACCCTCATCGTCGCCTATACCCACGGCCAGCCCGCGCAGCCCACGACCTTTGGCCATTACCTCGCCGCCATCCTTGAAACCCTCCTCAACGACACGCACCGCCTCGCCCAGGCCACGGAACACCTCACCCACTGCCCCATGGGCGCCGCCGCGATCACCACCAGCGGTTTCCCCATCGACCGCAACCGCGTCGCCCAACTCCTCGGTTTCGCAGAAACCAAACTCAACAGCTACGCCTGCATCGCGTCGGTCGACTACATCACCGGCCTCTACTCCGCCCTCAAGCTGATCTTCCTCCATCTCGGCCGCGTCATCCAGGACCTCGCCTTCTGGTCCGCCTTCGAGGTCGGCCAGCTCCACGTTCCCGACAGCCTCGTGCAGATCAGCTCGATCATGCCGCAGAAGCGCAACCCCGTGCCGATCGAGCACATGCGCCACCTCGCCAGCACCACTGCCGGCCACTGCGACACCATCATCAACACCATGCACAACACCCCCTTCACCGACATGAACGACAGCGAGGGCGAGGTGCAGCAGGCGGGCTATACCGCCTTCGAAACCGGTGCCCGCACGCTAAAACTCCTCACCGCCTTCCTGCCCGCCTGCACGGTCTACGCGACCCGCGTCCAGCAGAACGCCGACGCCGCCTGCATCACCATCACCGAGCTCGCCGACACGCTCGTGCGCGGAGAAGACCTCTCCTTCCGCCAGGCGCATGAGATTGCCGCCGCCACTGCCCGCGCCGTCATCGCCGACGGCGCCGCCCTGAGCCAAGGCCACGCAGCCTTCGCCCAGGCGTTCGAACAGGAAACCGGCCGCCCCACCCAACTCGACGAACACACCTTCGCCGACACCGTCGCCATGCGCACCTTCGTGCAACGCCGTGACCGCCCTGGCGGCCCGGCCCCGAAAGCGCTCGACGCCGCTCTCGACCTCTACGCTGAAAAGGCCGACACCCTCCGACACCAGTTCCAGACCCATGCAACCCGTGTCGAAACAGCCGAAAAAACCCGTGCCGCGGCGTTCCAAGCCCTGCTGAAAGCTGACCCATGACCAAAGTCGCCCTCCGCAATCTCGGCAAGTCCTTTGGGTCCACAAAGGTCCTGCAGGACATCAGCCTCGACATCGATGACGGCGAATTCGTCGTGCTCGTCGGCCCCTCGGGCTGCGGCAAATCCACGACACTGCGCATCATCGCCGGGCTCGAAGAGGCGACCACTGGCGAGGTCGAAATCGGCGGCCGTGTGGTCAACAATCTCGAACCCAAAGATCGCGACATCGCCATGGTGTTTCAGAATTACGCGATCTACCCGCACATGACCGTGCGCAAGAATATCGGCTTCGGCCTGCGCACCTCCAAGATGTCCCGCGCCGAAAAAGACCAGCGTATCGAAGAGGTTGCCCACATCCTCGACATGACCGACCTGCTCGCGCGCAAGCCGTCCCAACTCAGCGGCGGTCAACGCCAGCGCGTCGCCATCGGCCGCGCCATGGTCCGCGATCCGGCGGTGTTTCTCTTCGACGAGCCGCTTTCCAACCTCGACGCCCAGCTTCGTGGCCAGATGCGGCTCGAGATCAAGAAGCTGCACCAGCGCGTCGACAGCACGATCATCTTCGTCACCCATGACCAGGTCGAGGCGATGACCATGGCCGACCGGATCGTGATCATGAAGGACGGCATCATCCAGCAGGTCGGCACCCCGAACGATGTCTACCACAAGCCCGCCAATGTTTTCGTCGCCCGCTTCATCGGCGCGCCCTCGATGAACCTGCTGAAGGGTCGGGCCGAGGCGAGCGGCATCCGTCTCGCTTCGGGCACTCACGTGAAACTTGAGACGCCTCTGCCTCAGGACCGAGAGGTCCTTCTCGGGGTGCGCCCCGATGACCTGCACGCCGATGGCGGCCCCGCACTGATCGAGGGCACTGTCACTGTGCAGGAACCGCTTGGCCCCGAGACACTGATCTACGTGGAGACCGGAGAAGGCGAGGTCATCGCCAAGGCGGACGGTCGCACGCCGCCTGCCGTGAACGCGCGCGTCAGCCTTTCCGCAGCGCCTGCCGATCTGCATGTCTTCGACGCCGCAAGCGGCGACGCGTTGACGTGACGAGGGTTCTTTGCGCCGGCCGCGTCTATTGCGACGTCATCTTCCAGGGCCTGCCGCGTTTTCCCACCCTCGGGACCGAGGTCTTCGCCGAGGGCCTCGCTTTGCGTGCAGGCGGCGGGGCCGCGATCACCGCGGCACATCTGACTGTGCTTGGCCGCGACGCCCATCTTGCCGCCATTCTGCCCGCCGCACCCTTCGGCGTGCCGGTGCGTGAACAGCTCAAGGCGGTGGGCATCGACCTCACCCATGCCTGGCTTGCGGCCCCCGGCACCGACCCGCAGATCACCGTGGCGATCCCGGGGCAGGGGGACCGCGCCTTTGTCACCCGCCGCCCGGGGGCGGCTTGTCCGGACCTCGACGCAACCCAGCTTGCGGGTATCCGACACCTGCATTTCGGCGAACTCACCACACTGATCGAGCAGCCCGGTCTTCTTTCCGCCGCGCGGGAAGCTGGTCTCACCGTCTCGCTCGACTGCGCCTGGGATGACGCCATCACCGCCGAGGCCGCGCCCCTGATTGCCGCAGTGGACATCTTCTTTCCCAACGCCGCCGAGCTCGACGCGCTCCATGCCCTCGGCCTGACCGACCCGCTGGCGCCGCTCACGGTCGTCAAACGCGGCGCCGACGGTGCCGAGGGTTGCACCGCCGAAACCCGGCTGCACGCCCCCACGGATACGGCGAGCGTCGTCGACGCCACCGGCGCCGGCGATGCCTTCAACGCGGGCTTCCTGCATACCTGGCTGGAGGGCGCCGCGCTTGCCGACTGCCTCGCTGCAGGCAATGCGCGCGGGCGCCGTGCGGTCGGGATCGTCGGCGGCTTCGAGCTTCCCTGACGGCCTCGCCTTCCGGCGGTCGAACGCCCAGTCTCGTGTTTGGCGCGGCCCTCCGCCAAATTGCGCATATCGGCCACCGTCCCAGGTCCGCTGTTAGCGCAACCACAAATGAAATCAGAGGGTTAGCATAGTGTCCTAGCTAGGACATCGGCCCGGATTCGTCTCTCAGACCTCCATCCAGATCGTCACCGGTCCATCATTTTCGAGGCCGACCTTCATCTCCGCCCCGAACTCCCCGGTCGCCACCTCGATCCCCTCGGCCCGCATCCGTTCGGCGAAGTATTCATAAAGCCGCCGCCCCTCCTCCGGCGCCGCCGCCGTCGAAAACCCCGGCCGGTTCCCCCGGCTCGTATCGGCGGCGAGCGTGAACTGGCTGACCACCAGCGCCGCCCCGCCGGTCTCCTTCAGCGAGAGGTTCATCTTCCCCTCTAGATCGCGAAAGAACCGCAGCTTCCCGATCTTCGCCGCCAGCTTCTCCGCCTCCGCCTCGGTATCGCCCTGCATCGCGCAGATCAGGATCAGAAGCCCGGCCCCGATCTCCCCGATCACGGCACCGTCCACGCTCACCGAGGCCGAGGTGACCCGCTGAAGAAGCGCCCTCACAGCTCGCTCGCCCAGGGCGGGTTTGCGCCCGCCCGGCTCACCGTGATCGCCGCCGCTTTCACTCCCAAAGTCAACGCCTTGGTCAGCACCTGATCGTCCAGTGACTTGATCGCCCCCTTGCTCTCCAAAGCGCCCAGCTTATGCAGCGCCGCGAGCACGCCCGCGTTGAACGTATCGCCCGCGCCGACCGTGTCCGCGACCTCGACCCGCGTCGCCGGTACCCGCACCTCGCCCCCGGCCGTGATCCCCCTCGCCCCGGCCGAACCTTCGGTCAGGCAAATCAGACTCGGCCCTTTCTCGAGTAGCCCTCGCGCCAACGCCCCGGTCTCGCCAGGTCCGAGAAGCCAGTGCAGATCCTCGTCCGAGGTCTTCACGATATCCGCCGCCGCAATCATCGCCATGATCCGGGTGCGATAGGCCGCCTCATCGGTGATGAAGGAAGGCCGGACATTCGGGTCGATCATCGTCACCCGCGCCGGCGCCTCGCGCAGCATCAGCGCCTCGTAGGCCGAGCCGCAGGGCTCTGCCACGAGGCTGATCCCGCCGAAGAACAGCGCTTGCACGGTGTCGGGTAGAACCGGCAGGTCCTCGGGCGTCAGCATCCGCCCGGCAGTGTTTTCGTCGTAGAAGGCGTAAGAGGCCTGCCCGTCCGTGAGCTTGACGAAAGCCAGGGTCGTCGGGCGGTCGGACAGTATGGCGGTTTCCGTGTTCACATCTGAGGCGGCCAGTGCCTCGGTCAGCATTTCGCCGAAGAGATCCGTGCTCAGACCGCTGAAGAACCCCGCCGGCGCGCCGAGCCGGCCGAGCGCGATCGCGGTGTTGAAGACCGCGCCGCCGGGATAGGGGGCAAAGGCCGCCTCTCCGGCGGTGGTCTCGCGCGGCAGCATGTCGATCAGCGCCTCGCCACAGCTCAGGATCATGGGTGCCCTCCCTTGCGTCTCCGAGGCGCAGGTCTAGCCGTTGGCCCCGCGGGGGGCAATCCGGAGGTTCGGATTTGACGCAAATCAACGACAAAGCGAGGTCTTGGAGCGAGATTACCCGCTGATTGAAAAACCAGATCGAGGAGGACTGGAATGGTTGAGAAATCGCATACGTCGGGACTCTGGCCCTCGCTTTACGAACCTCTTCGCGGCATGGGGCAGCGTTTGTCGGATTGGATGGCGCCCGCCTCGGAAGCCTCGACCAGTGACAATGGCTACACGATTGCCGTCGAGTTGCCCGGCGTCGAGGAGAAGGACATCGACCTCAGTGTCGATGGCGGCGTGGTGACCGTGAAGGGCGAAAAGAAGACCAGCCGCGAGGAGAAGGGCGAGACCTGGTATTTCTCGGAGCGGCAATACGGGTCGTTCTCGCGCAGCTTCCGCCTGCCGCCGGATGCGGATGAGGGCAAGGTTTCGGCGGACCTCAAGGATGGGGTTTTGACAATCTCGGTGCCCAAGACGGCGCCAGCGCAACCGGAAGCGAAGAAGGTGAAAATCAAGAAGAGCTAGGCGGTGCGCCTGCGGCGCGCGGGTCTGGTTGCGCCGCGCTGCGCGCGCCGCGGTGGGCGAGGGGGCTTTCTGCCCCCTCGCGCTCCCCCGAGAGTATTTGAGCCAAGATGAAGGCGCCTTGCCGCAGGCAGAGGGGCGTCAGTCCTTGAACGTCAGGACTTCGTCCAGCGGCGCGCGTTCTGTGCGGAAGGCGTTGGCCGGGTGGGCCTCGTCGCGGCGGCCGAAGGAGATACCGCAGACGACCTGGCGGGACTCGGGCAGATCGAACCAGGTGCGCAGGAACGGGGCGTAGGCGGCGACGGCCGCTTGCGGGATGCTGGCAACGTCCAGTGCCTCGGCGGCGAGCGTGAAGGCGGTGATGAAAGCGCCACAGTCCAGGACGCCATAGGGGCCGAGTTCGGCCTCGGTGGTGATTAGCGCGAAATGCGGTGCGCCGAAGAGGCGGAAGTTTTCCATCATCTGGCGGGCGGAGCCGGCGCGATCGCCCTTTTCGACCCCCACGGCCTCGTAAAGCGCCCAGCCGCAGGTGGAGCGGCGGGATTTGTAGACGCCCTCGTATCGCGTGGGGAAGGGGATGTCGGGCCGGGCGGCGGCGCTGGCGGCCTCGGCCAGGAGCGCGTCCCGGAGGCGGTCGGTCTCGGCGCCCCGCGTGACGGTGACCTGCCAGGGCTGGGCGTTGCACCAGGAGGGGACGCGTTGGGCGGTCTCCACAATCCGGGCGATCGTCTCTTCGGGGATCGGGTCCGGCAGGAAGGCGCGGCAGGAATGACGGCGGCGCAAGAGCGCGTCGAGGGCGTCGAGATCGCTCATTGCGGCGGGTTCTGGGCGATGAAATAGCCGATGACCCCGGCGACGATGAGGCCGAGGATCACCGCGATGGCGATCTTCCACGCGGACCAGGGGCGTTCGCCTTGCACCCGGCCGGTGCGGCCGTTGACGACGAAGCGGTAGGTCTCGCCCCGGTATTTGTAGGCGGCAAGCCAGACAGGCAGCAGGACGTGTTTGAAGGTGACGTCCTTCACCGTGGTGTCGATGGTGTGGATACGCTGCCGGTCACCTCCGATATCGAACTTCACGTCGCGCTCGATCACCCGGTCCATATGGCGGCGGGCCTCGTCGAAGCCTTCGTCGAGCTCGACCTGATAGCCCTCGGCGCGGAACCCGGCGAGGTATTCCGGGCGGTAAGGTTCCATCGCCGAGAGATCCCAGGGTTCCAGGTTGTCGGTGTATTTCTTGGGCAAGCTCTTCGACGCCAGCACCAGCACGTCGTCGAAGAAGCGCGCAACGCGGCCGGATTTCGGGGACCAGCGGATGCGTTGTTCGCGAACCTGGGTCTGTTTGCCGTCGCGCACCACTGTCTTGGTGACGTAATAGACCGTGCCGCGTTCGCCGCGATACTTGGATTTGGTGTCGGCGTCGAAGGTCCAGTAGGGTACGTAGATGCCGGACATCTTTCGACCCTTGCGCGCGTATTCCTGCAAACCGTTGGGCGCGAACCAGAGGCTGCCGAGCCAGTCCGACATCGCGTCATGGGCGTCGCGTTCCTCGAGCGCGAAGGGCAACAGTCCGCGAGGCTTGATATGACGGTGGGTACCAGTGTCGGTGACCACGGGAGTGGCGCAGAAGGGGCATTCGGCGGCGTGCACAGTGGCGTCGAATTCCACCTGCGCGCCGCAATTGGGGCATTGCGAGACGGTGGTTTCCTCGATCTCGGCCTCGGGAAGTTGCGCGTTCAGCGCGGCCTTGAAATCGAGCTCCTTGATGGCGCCGCCGGGGAAGCCCTCGGTCAGCGCCGCCTCGTTGCCGCAATGGTCGCATTTCAGCTTGCCCTCGGCCGGGGAGAAGCGGAAATCCGCGCCGCATTGGTCGCAGGGAAAGCGGTGTTCCTCGTCGGGGGCGACCTCGACCTCGGGGTCTTCGAAGCCGGGCGGGGAGGGGGGCGATGCCATGGCGCTTTGCCTTTGTGTGCAGGTGATTGAGAGGAGTGTTTCCGGTTGCGGGGGAGGCGTCAAGGTGAGGGTTCGGATCGCCTTCGGCGATCCGACCGATGCGAGGGGGCGCTGCCCCCTCGCGCTCCCCCGACCATATTTTATGACAAGATGAAGGGTTGGGCGGAGGGCCTATACCCAAAAAGATCAGGCGCCGGGGGGTGGGGGTGGCATGATGGTGAAGAGTTGTGCGAGTTCCTGCACGTCCTCAGCCTTCATCCAGCCGTCTTGGCCGGCGGTCCAGACGAAGGTCTCACGGGTGATCTCTCCGGACGACGCCATGCGGCCGAGTTTGGCCTTGCTGAACGGGCCGCTCGTCTTGCCGTTCTCGGCGATATGCCAGACATGCTCGACCGGCGGCGGCGGCGGAGGTGCGGCCGCAGCGGCAGGCTGAGCGGCCTGGCTCGAGGCGCCCCAGGGGCCCTGGCTGGCCATCTGGTTTGCCATCGCCATGCCCATCCCCATACCGATCCCGGTTCCCATGCCGCTCTGCGGGTTCTGGGCAGCGGCGGTCATCGCCTCGGCGGCGCTATACTGCGTGAACTTGCCCAAATCCCCGGCGAGCCCCATCGAGGTGCGCTTGTCGAGCGCCTCCTCGACGGCAGGGGGCAGTGAGATGTTCTCGATGTAGAATTCCGGAATCGAGAGGCCGTAGCCCGCAACGATGCCCGAGATCTCGGCGGCGATCATCTTGCCCAGATCGGCAGTGTTCGCCGCCATGTCCAGCACCGGAATGCCGGAGCCCGCGATCACACGGGAAAACTCCTGCACGATGATGTTGCGGATTTGGAAGCTGATCTCGTCCATGGTGAATTCGCCATCGGTGCCGACGATTTCGGTGAGGAATTTCGCGGGGTCCGTCACGCGCACCGAATAGGTGCCGAAGGCGCGGATCCGGGTCGGTCCGAATTCGGGGTCGCGCAGCATGATCGGGTTCTTGGTGCCCCATTTGAGATCTGTGAAGCGCGTGGTGTTGACGAAGTAAATCTCGGACTTGAAGGGCGACTTGAAGCCGTGGTCCCAGTGCTGCAGCGTCGTCATGATCGGCATGTTGTTGGTCTCGAGCATGTAGAGACCCGGGGTGAAGACGTCGGCGAGCTGGCCCTCGTGGACGAAAACCGCCGCCTGGCCCTCGCGCACGGTGAGCTTGGCGCCGTACTTGATCTCATGCCCCTCGCGTTCGAACCGCCAGACCATTGTGTCGCGGGTGTCGTCGACCCAGTGGATGACGTCGATGAACTCGCCGCTCAGAAAATCGAAAATGCCCATATCCGTCTCTCCTATGGTGTCCTAACTTTCGCCGCCCAGTAGTTCCGTCGCGAGAATCTCGGACACGGGGCGGGCCTCGCGTGCGGTCATACCGGGGCGCATGCGGGGGTCGTAGAGCATCTGCAAGAGAAGCTCGTCATGGCTGGTCAGAAGCCCGAATTCCTCGTCATCGTTGAAGACCGAGGGTCGGGCTTCGGGGCTGTCGTTCGAGAGGCCGAGCCCTTGCGCGATCTCTTCGTGGATGCAACTCGCGCGCATCAGATCCGGGTGCTCGCCGCGGATCACCGCCACGGCCTCGGTATAGACGCCGTCATCCTCGGGATCGCGAGCAAAAACCAGGCAGAAGGTCGAGCGGCGCATGTTCTGCACCGTGTTCACGGCCTCTTGGCTGATGTCGGGGATGATGGCGCGCAGGGCCGGCCCGATCTGGCGGCGCTCGTCCTCATTGACGATGAAGACGTGGAAATTGGCGTTGGCTTCGGTTTGAGTGATCGGCAGGCCGGTGATCCGCGCAAGGCGATTGGCGTAGCCGACGACGGTGCTGCGATCCTGGTCGCGCTGGGCGAGGGGAACGCTGTCGCCAAAACGTACACGCATCCGGATTGGGCCAGTCCAGCGGTGTAGGCGGCTTTCGGTCTGGCGCGCGACGATGCGCCCGCCGACATTCGAGAACTCCTCGAACAGCGCGATGCGGATGAAGTTGTCGACCAGTTGACGCCGCGAGAACGGCGTGTCGGGGCCGCCGCCATCGGTCCGCAGGAGGCCCTGGGTCAGAAGATCCTGCTGCACCCGGGCGTAATACTCCATGAGGTCACGGCTGACGGCGGAGCGTTCGGTGACCTGCGGGCTCGCGGCGGGCCTGTCGGGGCGGGCCTCGGGAAAGGGCGAGCTTCGCAGCGCCGCCGGGTCGCAGCCCGTCAACGCCACGCTCGCCAGGGTGGCCAGGGCCACCGCCTGTGTCCGGCCGTGCCTCATGCGGTTGGCTTATTCCTCGCCTTCGGGCAGCGCCTCGCCGATGTTGTGGCCCGAGGCGGTGCCGCGTGCCTTGGCGGCACTCAGCGTGTCCTTGAGTTCCTGCTCCATCTGCTGCAGGGCGGCTTCGGCCTCGGCACGCTTGCGTTTTCCTTCGTCGGCGATCGTCAGGCTGTCCTCGATGGTGGCGATGAGCGAGGCATTGGCGGTCTTGATCGCCTCGATGTCGAAGACGCCACGCTCCATCTCTTCGCGCACCATCCGGTTGGTCTGGCGTAGGCTTTCGGCATTCGCGGTCAGAAGCTCGTTGGTCAGGTCATTGGCGTCGCGCACCGCCTTGGCGGCCTCTGCCGAGCGCTGGTTCGACACGGCCAAAGCGAGCTGGTTCTCCCAAAGCGGCACCGTGTTCACCAGGGTCGAGTTGATCTTGGTGACCAGCGACTTGTCGTTCTCCTGCACCAGCCGGATCGAGGGCAGGGACTGCATCGTCACCTGGCGAGTGAGCTTGAGGTCATGCACCCGGCGTTCGAGATCGTCGCGCGCGGCGCGCAGATCGCGCAGCTCCTGCGCCTTGATGATGCCCTGATCCTCGGGCGCGGCGGAGACCTCTTTCTCTTTCGCGGGGATGTCCTCGGCATCCAGACGCTCGAGCTTTTCCTCGCCGGCGGCGATATACAGCGCCAGCTCGTCGTAGAAATTCAGCGTCTTTTCGTAGAGCACGTCGAGTGACTTGATGTCCTTCATCAGCACATGCTCGTGTTCGAGAAGGTTGTCGGTGATCTTGTCGATCTGGCCCTGCACGGTTTCGTAGCGCGCGGCGAATTTGGCAGCTGGGGCCAACTTGCCGGTGAGCTTCTCCCAGAAGCTGCGCTCGCGCCGGACGTCCATTTCGCTGACCGTGAACCCACGGATGGTCGTCACGATGTCGCGTAGGCTGTCGCCCGCCGGACCGACATCCTTGTTGCGCACGCCCTGCAGCATCGACTGGCTGATCACCTGCAGTTCGGACTGCGCGGCTGACCCGAAGCGGATGATCGAGTTGGTGTCGGCCATGTCGAGCTCGCCGATGCGCTTCTCGATCTCGGCCGAGGTCGGCTCATCGGCCTCTTTCAGTGGCACGAGCGCCGTTGAGGGTTCGGGCAGGACGACGGCGCTGAGCTCTTCGACTTCCTTCAGGGCGGCAGCGGCCTGATCGCGCGCGGTGGTGGACATGGGGCGGTCTCCTTAAAGGCTAGTCGTTGGTTTGTGCTTTCACGCCCTCGCGCGCCAGCCGGTCGCGCAGGACTTCGATCTCGATGTCGAGATCGGTGCGGTCGTCGTCGAGAAGCTTTTCGGTCTGGGCGGCGAAGTTCTGTTCCAGGTCATCGAGCAGGCGGATGTAGTCGTACTTCGCCTGCAAATCCTGGGTCCGGGCGTAGAGATCGGCGAATTTGACCGAGGCGTCGCGGGCGCCCATCAGGTAGACCGAGAGGTATTTCTTTGACGCCGTGAGGTCGCGCGGGTCTTCCTCGACGGTGCGAAACATCGCGCGCACGGTGCCTTGGAACCGCTCGACCCGTGCGGTGACCTCGCGGTCCTTGGCCCGCAAGATGGCATCCGACATCGCGCGCAGGTGCTTTTCGGCCTCGTCCACGGCGCGCGCCACGCGGTCGGATTGGAATTGATCGATGCCCTCGGCGCCCTTGTCGGTCATCGGGTCGGGGCCGAAGGCGAAGAAGTGAAGCCCGGCGCCCAGAACGGCGAAGATGATGGGTGTGAAGATCGCCCCCATCGTGGTGAAGCCCGCGATGAAGAGGCCCAAGCCGGTCAGCACCGAGCCGAAGATCTTGCGCGGCATTGCCGGGCGCTTGGCGATCTTGCGGGCGTCATAGGCCTCTTGCGCCAGAACGCCCTCGCGCGTCATCCAAGCGGCCGCGATCAGCACACCGAAGGCCACTAGATCCAGCGCCATGCCCTCGGGCCCCTGAAAGAAGGCGAAAATGACCAGGGGCAGCGGCGCGATGAAGAGCGCGTTGACGCGAAGCCCCGCTTTGGTGCGGGTCTTGTCATTATAGGGATGCGCCTGGCCCCGGCTGCCCGCCGCGGGGCGGTCGCCACCCGATG
>JAAUYH010252682.1_pt1 | contig 11784 bp, 12 predicted proteins | sample 7278061 | NCBI WGS metagenome assembly JAAUYH01 (sample SAMN14350203, study PRJNA611818) | marine sediment metagenome | isolation source: surface marine sediment (0.6m) | place: French Polynesia: Moorea | collected 2018-08 | reverse complement strand
GGAAGGAAAAACGGGATTTCCACTAGTTGATGCCAATATGCGGGAATTAGCCACAACCGGCTTTATGTCCAATCGCGGAAGACAAAATGTTGCTAGTTTCCTGACCAAGAATTTGGGGATTAATTGGCAAATGGGAGCTGAATGGTTTGAGTCTCTTTTAATTGACTATGATGTTTGCAGCAATTGGGGCAATTGGAACTACACGGCTGGTGTTGGCAATGATGCTCGTGGTTTTCGCTATTTCAATATTCCCAAACAATCTAAAGATTACGATCCTCAGGGAGAATATCTCAGACATTGGCTTCCCGAATTAACCTCAATTAAAGGTAATCTAATCCATGAACCTGGAAAATTATCCGCCCAGGATCAGAAAAATTTTGGAGTTAGGTTAGGGGTAGATTATCCTCGCCCAGTGGTAAATTTTTTCCAGTCGGTCAAGGCAAATGAGAAAATCTATAATGCTGCGGTAGAAATAGCTAAGAAACAATAACCTCTATGACAATTGGCATTTAGGTCTCAAGATCACTGGTGAAATATAGAATAGAAAATAATCGTTGCTGAGAATAAATAAACCATGACTACCGAACAATTATTAAATCTAATGGCAGACTTTAGAGCCAGATGAACAAGCAAAGGTATTAGCCTTTATCGATTCTATATCATAACAAAAAAACCGAACTAAATCTACTTCTAATTTAGGTAAAAAATTAAGAGGAATTCGTCAAGAAATTATTGCTTCTGGTATTCATTTATTGACTGCGATCAAAGCAGAAAAAGAGAAAGCAGCAAGACGTGGCGGTTATCAAGAAAATAGTTAATGATTCGGACTTTTATAGATGCTGGTGTTTTAATTTATGCCGTTCGTTCTCAAGGGTAACTTGCTGAGAGAGCGTTCTAAGTTCTTGCTCTTATGAATCCCAGATGTAACTTAGATGCGTTTAAGCTTAATTAAAAAGTATCGTAAGCATAAGCAGTTTTAGTAGTTGAATTTAAGTTGACCCAGTTAGTTTGTTTTTGGAGTGAGGCAAATAATTTATTAGATTCTGCTACTAGGGAATAGGGAAATTGTTCAAGGTTGTTTTTTGCTAAAGAATTTGATTTATCTGTTGTTTTTTGTACATCGTAATCAAAAGAAAATTCTGTAACTAAAGGCAACTTCAGATCTTTTTCCGGTAAATACCAAAAACTCAAACTGGGTTTAATTTGCAATTCTTCGATTTTTTCATAATCTTGATCAAAAAGAATTCTACTGTTAATTTTCATGACTATTTCATGAGCTTTAAAATTATTGACTATTTTTATTTTCTCGTTAATGGGAAGCTCCAATTCCTTTAATCCTGGGAAAATTTCGGTTAAATCTTTGATGTTTTTTATCTCAAATTCTTGCTCAGATTCTATAGAAGTAGAATTAGAAAATTTACTAGAAAATATTGGCACAATATCTTGTTCAAATTTACTCTCTGGCTTCTCTGCTTCCTTTAGTTTATCTGGTAGAGTAGCAGATAAATTTTTACTTGCTGATATATAGCGATCGCTGGAACGATATTTTAAAGTTAGTTTATATTCTTTTTTCTGCTTTTTCTTCATTTCTTCTCGAAGACGAACAATAAAGCCCTGTCGTCTTAAATCTAAAGTAGCAGTATCAAGATAATAAGTTGTTCGTTCTTTCTCTTTATACCATTTATCTTTATCATCAAGATCGATAATAGTTGCTTGATTTCTCGAAGCTAAATATTTAACCAATTCCCAAAATTCTTTCCCCCCATATTCTCGATCACGAAAATGGGATACATTCAACATTAACTTATATTCGCGAGATGTAACAGGTAAATTCATGTCATACACTCCTAATTCAAGAAGTTAAACTTTGGATTAAGTTATCGGTTACGATCTTTTAATCTTTACTTCTTAATTAATGACGAAAGAGTAGGTTATTTGACGCAAAACTGTAATTTTAGTAACAATTATTCATAAAAAAACAGCCTACCTTGAGCAATGTTATTTAAATCTCGCCACAATACAGCATGATCGCAGATCTATAGCACGATCGCAGATCTGTAGGTTGGGGAGAGGCACGAAACCCAATATTATAAAGTTTTAAAAAAAACTAACAAACCCACATCATCGAGTTAATCGCTACAAATATTAAAAACTCGCGTTCCAGGAATTCACTGTTATCTAAGGGTGTTTCATCAATGAACCAACCGACATCCCCATTCGAGGACAAGCCATTGGCATCATGGTCGATGAGAATTGTTCCTGAATTGGGTTTCCCAGCGGAATCAAAGCCTGCGATCGTTGCTTCTGCTAGTTGTACTTTTGATAGGTTTTGGACAACAATTTCAAGTTCTAGTAACTTAATTTTTATTGAGTTTATTTTCAGGAAACAATACATTATGAAATTTAGAAAGATGACTGCTGAAGAATTGATCGATAGTTATGCTTGCGGGGAAAGAAATTTTGCTGGTATTAAACTCGAAGGATTCCCTCGCAGTCTCAAAGGTGTGGATCTGAGTAACTCCAATTTCATCGGTACTATTTGGTATGCTGAACTGGTTGGAACTAATTTCGCCAACTGTCTTTTTCATGGTGCCGACCTCGCTGAAAGCGACTGTACCAATGCTATCTTCAGGAGCGCTAAATTTAGAGGTGCTACTTTGGCTCAGGCTAACCTGACTGGGGCTGATTTCACTAATGCTAGGCTGACCCGTGCTGAATTGGATGAGGCTTTGATGACTAATGCTAACTTGACTGGAGTTAGTCTTATTGGAGCTTCTGGGGTTGACATTGATTATTGGTTGAGAATTGGCTGTATCTTTTGTAGAACTATCATGCCTGATGGAAATACTAGGAAAGTTCACTAAATACTTACATTTTTTGTCGAACTCTTTAAATAGCTTTTCTCCTGCGTCAAGATTACGAGATAAAAAATATTTGGCAATTTGATTCAAATCTCTACTATCAGTATTCAAAAACTAGTGCCGCTTCGCGGAAGTCCCGTCAAGCGGGATAATATCAAAAGTCAAAGGTTTTTAATATCAAGCTTTTGAGTGGTTTTGAATATTGTACTTAATTAGTCGAAAATTGTTTTAATTGATTAATTAACTCCTCAAAATAAGATTCTAAATCATATCTTTTCTCTGCGGTAAATTCTTGTAAGCTATAGAATTTTAAGTTTTCTAATCCCAATACCATGGCATCTAGAGGTACTTGTAACTCTTGATATAGTTGCTCCATAAAAGACATTCCTTTCTGACTTGTATAGTCAACAGATACTCCAGCAATGCCATAACTAATACAACGCAGAAAATGCCAGAAATCTCGCCAGCAAGCTTCTGCTCTCATAGGGGGATAAAGACCTCCTCCTGGTTCTGTAATATTAGGAAAAGCTGCTGACACTTCTTCTCTAGCTTTCCCTACAATATCAGGGGCATGATCTCTGAGTAATTTACCTTGGGCTAATGACTCTTTTAGTTCTGGTGTGAGCCTATTTAACTCTTGAATATCTTGATCACTTAGATAGCGTCCTTCATCATCTGCTGTTTGAAAAATATCAATTACTTGTTCTGAATATTTTGCTTGCCAAGTAGTAAAACTTACAATACGAGACTTTTTAATCAGTTCTTTTACTTTATCACTTAACATAGTTGCGATCGCTAATTAATTATTATTCTCCTAAATAAATTTTTACCACCGATTAAGCTCAGTAAAACATCAGCAGGAATGTAAAGTAAGGTAAAGGCAATTAATTTTTATCATTTTTCCTAATCTCCAATGGATATAAAACAAATTAAAACAGATTTAAAAAATACCGATCCGCAAAAACGGATGAAAGCAGTCTTAGAGTTAAGAAATCAAGATACAGAAACGGCTGTACCTCTGCTTAAAGTCAGCATGAATGATAAAGAATTTTTAGTACGCTCTTTTACTGCCATGGCTTTGGGAAAAAAACAAAATGCAGAATCTTTTGCTGCATTACTGGAGATGATGAAATTTGATCGCGATCCTAATGTTCGCGCCGAAGCGTCTAACTCTATTTCTTTATTTGGGGAAATTGCGGCACCTCATTTAACACTATCCTTTGAACAAGATGATCATTGGTTAGTGCGTCGTAGTATTTTGGCTGCTGTAGCAGAGTTGAATTGTGCTGAAGAACTTTTGCAAATCTCTTCACTGGGTATCGAAGGAGAAGACAAAACCGTTGCCGAATCTTCAATTGATTGTTTAGGAAATTTAGCCACTACAGAGAAAAAGACTCAAGCTCTCAAAAAACTTTTATCTTTAGTAGATCATTCAAATTGGCGGATCAGATGGCGCACAGCTAAAGCTCTGAGAAAATTTAATGAGCCAGAGGCGAAAGAAGCTTTAACCAAACTCAAAAACGATGAAAATCACCGAGTAGTTAGTGCTGTACTTGAAAGCCTGATGTAAAACTCGAAAATTGGTAAAAATAACTACTGTTTTTCTTGATTTCCCCCAATATAACTGATGTGCAGATGAGCATTAAGTATTTAGTACTATAATGTTCATCATCTGGTACTTTAAGAAAAGTAACAAAAACAACTTGAACCTAGATAAAATTTTCAAGTTGTGCGTACAAAAAATAAACGAGGTTATATCTCTATGGGATCTGTGGGAATGACAAATGCTACTTTAGAATCTTTAGTTGTGGATTTTTTCAAGCGATCACAAGGTCAATGGAAATCCCAACGACGTTATTACATGCTTAACCAAGAATCAGAGCCTCAAGAGGTGGAAAGTTTACTTGAGATTAGTTTTTTACAACAAGGGGCCCCAGAATTAAGAGATTTAGCTGATTTACATCAATTGGAAGTTCAAGATGCCCTGCTCTGCGGAACTAAAGTAACCTGGAACAGTAGTTATACCAATAGAAACCGTAAAGATTCTCATGGTTCTACGAGTTTTGGCATTGTGGGTAATAAACTTTATCGCGATCGCGGTTTTGCTACCAATCAACCTGTAATAGCAATCTGCTCTTTTTCTAATCCCGATATCCTTTGTTTGCGTACCGAGTATAATCAGTCGGTATTTGAAGAAGAAATTAGATTAATTGGTCATAGCTATCGTACCAGGCAAACAATTATTTCTCGAGCAGGAGAAGAAATTACCATCGGTCAATATTTAGAAACAAGAATTTAAATAGGTCTGATGTGGATTAGTTGCTCAAAGCTGGTATTTCCTGGTCAATAAAGATGCTGACTGTCTGAGCCAATTGATGAAAGCCTTGGTATCAGAAGGCCGAATTTAATCTACATTAGACGTTTAAATAATTGATAATGAAAGTGTGCCCGTACTGCGATTTCCCCATTCTCTATATCTCCCATTCTCCATATCTATTTAGAATAATAAGGACAAGCCCTATTCAAGGATTTTATAAGACTCTACTTTAATGTGACAAATCCCGCTAAGACTCTATAAGCAATGGCTTAAGGACATGCACTGTTAAAAATTAATTGATAATTGAGGATTTTCAAGAAACATTTATCCTAATGCTCCGTCATAGTAGGTGAAACTAATTAAACCTTATGGCGGATATTTTACTTTTAACATTTATTATCCGTAAATCAGTAACCAAATAACTAGATCTATATCTTATTCAAAATTTTCTTTGATTTTTCCGGAGGATAACTATGTCGCTACAATCTTACATTAAGAAAACCAGCCTACCCCTAAGCATTGCCCTTATCTTTAGTGGCGGAGGTGTTCATGCAGAATCAATTTCTCAAATTAAGGAATTAGTCCCCGGTAATTTGGGACATCTAAGAAAGCTAGTTAGTCAAAATCGTCCCGATGTCATTATCGATACGAATCGTGGCTCCAATAGAATCGATACTAATACTGGCTCTAATAGAACTACAACTCCCACTAGAACTACAACAACTAGAAATGTAGACACGAGATTTACCTGTGAATACATTAACGGTGAATATACAGTAATGTATCGTCCTGAAACCACAAACAGTTCTTTTCCTTGGGCTGTACCTAGCCAATTAGGAGGCGGTTGGACACCTCAAAAACGCTGTGATGAAATTAGTCGCCGTCTCGAATTTTATCGAGAAGATGGTTTATTGGAAATGTCTACAGGAATCGAAAATAACTACGATACCATCTGCGTTACTACTCAAATAGATCCTACAGATTGTCGCATTGTGCTTACTGTTCCTCCTGGTCAAGATCCCCAAATAACCCGTGATCTAGTTTTTGAAAACCTGCTTATTGCTGATGATGGCTCACAAACCCAAGGAGTCTATACATATTCAGGAAATGGCAATGGTCTTGATATTCTTAATGACATTGGTAATCTTATAAATGGGAGGAGTAACAGCTCGCGATCACGCAGCGCCTCGTCTTCAGTGAGCTCACAATCTTCCGATAAAATTGATTTACGCCCCTTCCTCGATCCTTCTGATGGTGGTACTGGATCTCAACTTAATAATAATAGCAACTATATTCCTTCAACTCCTACCAATTCGGAACGCCAACCTTCAACTCCTACCAATTCGGAACGCAAACCTTCTATCTTTAAATAGAAGTCTACTAATAGTCGTTTTAAGTGCAAGGGTTTTTGACATTTTCTGTAATTTTCCTTGCACTCTCTTTTCTCCCCAAAGATCATAAAACGAAGATATATCTTAATTTCAGACTAATTGAGGAAGCCTTATTTAGGCAATAGGCAGACAAACTTCTGATACTTCCCCTATCCCAGCATCGCTATTACCTACTACCTTGATTGATTGCCATGAGTTCCCAACAATTTGTTCCTCAATCGACAAAAGATGGCTCCTATACCTTCTTTTCCGATGAATTCCAAGAAGCTTTCCATTCTTTTCATGGCGCAAAACAGGAAGCGGAACTTAAATTTGTGCAACCAACATTGATTAAAGAGATCGCCCAGCATCGTAATTCAATCCGCATTCTTGATATCTGTTATGGTTTGGGTTACAACAGTGCTGCTGCGATGGAGGCAATCTGGCAAGTTAATTCCCAGTGCCATATTGAATTAGTAGCTTTAGAAATATCAGCTGCTGTTCCTCAACAAGCGATCGCGAATAACTTATTAAATCAATGGCGATCGCCAATTCCCCAGCTATTAGCCGAATTATCGCAGACCTATTCTGTGAGCGGAGATTTTTTTCAGGGGAGTTTATTACTCGGAGATGCCAGACAAACTATCCAACAGCTCAAAGCCTGGCAAGCCGATGCGATTTTTCTCGATCCTTTTTCTCCCCCCAAATGTCCTCAATTATGGACGGTAGAATTTATCGCTCAAGTAGCTCGCTGTCTTGCGCCTCAGGGGAGACTAGCTACCTATTCCTGTGCTGCTGCGGTGCGTAGCGCATTACTCCTAGCAGGGCTGAAAATTGCTTCTACGCGAGGGGTAGGGAGAAAATCTCCCGGTACAGTTGCAGCTTATGTTGAGCATAATTTGACGAGCGACCCTGGTCGGGAAACTCGACCTAGCGGTCAGACCCCGCGTTATTCTCTAGGGCGCCACCCCTCTCGCTCAGAATTACGCCCTCATAATGCTGACCAAGAGAAGGAACGCGCGAGTTTAACTCCCCTTTCGCTTCAAGAACAAGAACATTTGCAAAGTCGAGCCTCTATTCCTTATCGGGATTTTTACTTACGTGATTCTTCGGAGGGCATTAACGGAGTTCGACATCAAGAACAACAAAACAGTACATTGGAATCAACCAGTCAGTGGAAAAAACGTTGGTTACGGCTCAATACTTAAAAAATAATAAATTAGGTTCAGTGAAAATACTATCTCTAGAATTACGGGAATCTATTAAAATTTTAAAACAGCCTTAGAATGTCAGTGAAATAGCTGATTTCAAAATTACGAAAAAAGCTCATAATACTAAAAAATAACAATTTTAAACTTACGATAATATAACATCGATAGAATTTGCATCCTTAAGTTGAACTTAGGATTACGACTATAGATCTTTGCCCTTAATAGAGCGAGAGATTGAAGTTGAGATTCTTGAGAAGTAGTAGCTAAAAACTTCTGTGAAAAATAAGATGATTGAGTCACTGTCTGGTTTCTCTTTACCCACTAAAACTAATTTCCCTGCTGTGAATCATTCTCCTCAAATATCAGCTAAAGTCATGGTGATTGATGATCGCCCTCTGAGCCGCATGACAGTAGTCGATTTACTTGCTGTCGATGGCTACAAAGTCTTAGAATCGGATGGCGAATCAGCAATCTTGGAATCTGTAGCTGAGAAACAGCCCGATCTCGTATTACTAGACGTTGTATTACCTCAAAGTAACGGTTTTGAAGTCTGTAGGCAACTCAAATCAGATATTAGAACTAAAGATATACCTGTAGTTCTGATGACAATTGGCGATCGCCGAGAACACCGCCTGCAAGTTATGGAAGCAGGGGCGGATGATTTTCTGGCCAAACCTTTGGACCGTCTGGAATTATCTACTAGAGCAAGAACTTTAATTCATCAAAAAAAACTGAATGAAGGCTTAGATCAAACAAAACAGGTTTTATTTTCGATTGCTAAAGCAGTCGAAAGTCGTTCTTCTGATCGCGGTGGTTCTTGTGCTAGAGTAGCCGATTTAGTGAAAGCTTTTGGCGAATATCTCGAAGTTGGCTCAGAAGCAATTGAAAACTTAGTATTTGCGGCTCATCTTCATGATATTGGCACGATCGCAATCCCTGATTCTGTCATGCTCAAAAAAGGAGAATTAACTCCCCAGGAAACTGAATTAGTTAAACAGCATGTTTTGATTGGCGAAAAAATCTGTCAACCATTACGCAATCGTCGGGGAGTTTTGCCCATTATTCGTCATCACCATGAACGCTGGGATGGTAGTGGCTATCCTGATGGACTATCGAATACAGAAATTCCCTATTTAGCCCAAGTGTTTCAAATTATCGATATTTATGACGCTTTAACCAGCGATCGTCCTCATAAGCAAGCCTATACCCCAAATGAAGCTTTGGAGATTATTGCAGTAGAAACAGCCAAAGGCTGGCGCAATCCCAGTTTAGTGGCAGAATTTACTACTTTTGTTCATGAGCTGGAGAGCAATAAGTAATAATCCTAAAAACTTTTGCTCTTTGCTGCCAAGTCAAGTTATACTCCAAGCGGATTAAACATCAGCAATCTGAACAGCCATGGTAGCGGTAGCAATTTTAGCAGCAGGGCGCGGAACTCGAATGAAATCGGATCTCCCCAAGGTCTTACATTCTCTGGCCGGGAGATCCCTCGTAGAACGAGTCATCGATAGTTGTCAATTACTAGAACCAGATAAAAAAATTGTCATTATTGGTTATCAAGGAACAAAAATTCAACAGGAGTTGAGTCACCTTAACGGAATACAATTTGTCACTCAAACCAAGCAATTGGGTACAGGTCATGCGGTACAACAATTAGTTCCCCATTTACAGGAATACCAAGGAGATCTACTGGTATTAAATGGTGATTCTCCATTGTTGCGGAAGATGACTTTGCATCAGTTAGTCAAAACCCATAAACAAAGTGGGAATGCAGCCACTTTATTGACCGCTAATTTACCCAATCCCCAAGGTTATGGTCGAGTATTTTGCGATCGCAATAACCTAGTTAGTCAGATCATTGAAGATCGAGATTGTACCCCGGCACAAAAGCAAAATCGGCGAGTTAACGCCGGGATTTATTGTTTTAACTGGCAAAAATTAGCTCAAGCATTACCGCAACTTTCGACGAATAACGATCAAAAGGAATATTATTTAACTGAAGTAGTTGATTATCTTGACCAAGTAATGGCAGTCGATGTTGCCGATCATTTGGAAATCACAGGCATCAACGATCGCAAACAACTATCTACTGCTTATAATATTCTGCAAACCAGAATTAAAGACTATTGGATGAAAGAAGGGGTGATGATGATCCAACCAGAAACCATCACCATCGACGAAACGGTTCAGTTAGAACCAGACGTGATTATCGAACCTCAAACTCATATTCGAGGAAATACTTCTATCGCAGCCGGAAGTCGTATTGGTCCTGGAAGTCTTATTGATAATAGTAAAATAGCGAGTAATGTGACTGTTCTTTATTCCGTAATTAGTAACTCAGAAGTTGCTGAAAATACTACAATAGGTCCCTATACTCATTTACGAGGAGCAGCGAAAATTGGGGCTAATTGTCGGATTGGTAATTTTGTGGAAATCAAAAAAAGCAGTTTGGGTGACAAAACCAATGCCGCTCATCTATCTTATCTGGGGGATGCCACTCTCGGCGAGCACGTTAATATAGGAGCAGGAACTATTACAGCTAATTATGATGGTATCAGAAAACATCAAACTTTCATTGGTAGCGGCACAAAAACAGGTTCTAATAGCGTGATGGTAGCACCTCTTACGTTAGGAGAAAATGTTACTGTAGCTGCAGGTTCTGTAGTCACCAAAGATGTTCCGCCCGATGCCCTAGTCATCGCCCGTGCCAGGCAAAAGGAAATCTCTGACTGGCCAAAAAACAGTAAAAAATAAAAATTTATTAGTTAGCATTTATCATTAAAAATTCAAAATAGACCCACTCGTGTTTCTTCAGAGTTTATACGCCCCGTATCGACGCTCATTTTTTAGAGCGTGGGGCTTCTCAGTTGGAAGGTAAAATAATAAATTGACTGCAAAACAAACTTAGAATAATTTTCTGTAGTTCTTTTTTGCAGAGTTAGAGAGTGATCGCATTCGATATAATGGCCCAAAAGCGAGCGTAAAAGCGAAAGCGATCACGTATAAGCGAGTGTTAGATCTCGGAACCGAGAAGCCTCAATGCTTCTTCAATTTAGACTCTGTTATATGAAATATCAACATAACTCTGTATGCTTTGCATGTTATGCTACTCAAGAGAGTGGCTCATCTCGGCTAATTAGACCCGCGAACTCTCGCTCAAGCTCCCGCTCCTCTTCTGATAGTATTTTTTTAGCTCTCTTCTTCTGCTGCTCTTTTTGTGCGCTTTCCAGCTCCTCTGATAGTGTTTTTAGGGGAAGCTGATTTTTTTTATTATTAGCCATTTTATTTAATCCTTTGCTCCGTTTTTTTGCTTTGATCGTTGAGTAGACTTATCAACAACGCATCATTCTTGCGCTAAACTTCAAACCTTAATAACAGCTTAAAGAAACTGTCATTGTTGTGGCATGAGTATTTGCTATTAATAACGTTTAAAAACGTTAAAGATAAGTAAAGCATAAAAAAAGTAAAAAATTAGGTAGAAAAGTTTCAGTGTATTTATATTTTATACAGAAATAAATTACACTTGTAAAAATAAACACGTAGCTTACTATGTAGTAAAATATGTAAATATGAACGCAAAAAATACTTGTAGTAGTTTCAAGCTAAGTTTTATAACTATAATAAAAAAACAGGATAAGGATTATTTGATAGGCAGTTACTAGAATATATATTAAGATTTCGGAATTTAGATACGATTTCCCTACGATCTTCCCAAACACCGTAGTCTTGACACCCCCCCACTACGAGATTTTGAATCATTTTTAATATATTTATACTAATTAATTCCAACAAAATTACTAATGTCAAAAGCGATCGCAATATGATTCTGCTCTGGCTGGGGGATAAATCTCCCACAACTCAGGTTAACTATCACAGCATCTTTGAGAAGTTTTTACAATTAATCGATAAACCTCTTATCGATGTTAAATTAGAATATTTATAGTTCTTGAAAAGATTTTATCGATTATGTTTTGATGTTAATATGAACATAGTGATGGAAAGCTTCCTTTATGCTACTTATGTGC
>JAAUYH010153990.1_pt1 | contig 11785 bp, 8 predicted proteins | sample 7278061 | NCBI WGS metagenome assembly JAAUYH01 (sample SAMN14350203, study PRJNA611818) | marine sediment metagenome | isolation source: surface marine sediment (0.6m) | place: French Polynesia: Moorea | collected 2018-08 | reverse complement strand
ATCTTGGAGTACTGGTTTTCCTCGTAGAGCTTGTCAAGTTGCTCTCGAATGTACGGCATGGACTGCTCGGTGACGAACAAATGCGTGTCGTCGAGGTCCTCAATGATGAAAGTGACCCCACGCGTCTCATTCAACCACAGCAAGAACTCCTTGATAGGAATGTCGCATGTGATGAGCACACCGCGCATGGCGTCCGGCATGGCTGCACGTTTCGACGATGTCGTCGGGGAATTGCTTCGGTTGAAATTGCGAAGTGCGGAACGCTGCACCACGGTAGTGCGGAGCGGGGCGGTAGACGAGCAAGGTGAATCCGAATTACAGAAATTCAAAAATTTACAGTTACCTTCGCGCCAATGCCAGATGTTTGAATGCGTACATGTCTATTGACCGAACGGCGTCACAACCGCGCTGCTCCCACCGGTCGCGGTGCCTTGGCAGTGACGCGCGCCATCCACCGGCGCACACCCGCACGCAACGGTACGCACGCCGGGCGGATTCGTGGGCGCGGTACGCACGACGCGGCGCGCAGCAGCGAATCGGCATGGCGTTCCTGCCGCGGTCACCCAGGAAGCTGCCCGACGCGGTGGCGCACAATCCAGCTGAAGAGGTGTCGCCTGACTTCGGCTCGGTAACGCAGATGGCGCCGCCCATGGCGCCGCTGGTCATCGTCACGGACGGGCCCGGTGCTACGAAAAAAAAACGTGTGGTGAAGCAGGGCATGTTCGATTCGTTGCTGTTCCGTGCGGAGGCGAAATCTATGCGGCGTGACCCCCCGTTGCCGTGCGGACCCAAGCAGCGACGTGATGAAATACGTGCCAAGGCGTTGCGCACGTTCGAACTCGCGGTTGTCACTGGGGGCATGAAAGTTCGACTCAATTTTGATGTCCCAATACAAAGACCAGAAGCAACTGCGCAAAAGAAGAGGAAGAAGGCGGAGCTGGAGGAGGTGGAAGACGAGGGGTCCACCTTGTCGGATGGATTGAGAGAAGCCGACCGACGACTGATGTTCGACTCGACCAAAGGTTACCGAAATAGAGCGGCGTACGAATTGGCCAACATACGTGCCGGCTGTGAGGGCGGTCAGGTCGCCAATGGGGTGAAGCGGAAAAAGAGGAACAGCGCCCCGGAAAAGAAGGAAGAGGAGGTTGTCGTCGAAGTAATGAGTGCACCACCGCGGCGCGTATTGAGAAGTGACTCGCACCGTAAGTCTAATGAAAAAGTCGACCTCGACAATCAATTGGACCGAACCCTCACCCGTCCGCGTGTTCTTCGAAGCAACTCCAAGTCTGAGCACATCATGGTCGGGCGCTATCCTAACTGGTGATGGTCAGATGACGGAGACGTGGCACCTATCATAAATCAGTACTACTACTATTACCACCATCATCATCATCACCCTCGAAAATAGCAGTGAAACGTGCTATTTTTGGTGTTCTACTCACTGTACGGTACTCGCATAATATTTCGGAGTAGGACAATATTTTATTTACTCAGTGTAATCATGAATACCACGGTAGATAAACTGGGGTGTCAACAGTAGAGACAGTACGTACATATAATTTTCCAGGATATGCTATTTTATCAATTAACTACGAACCTGCAATAAAGAACTAAACGTTTTTCTCGTTTCAGAACCGTTCAGGATGCAGTACACGAAATCTGTACTCAATATGCCAACTACTGGTAATGCTTGTCGTGCACCTTCAGACGTCGGGCAAGAAGGGTCTGCTCATTGTTCGTTTGTAAAGCTCTAGGTCTGGTTTCACATTGATGCGTTCTATGGAAAGAGCAGGACTGGTTTGTATTACGTAATCTTGGTGTACTGGTTCTCCTCGTAGAGTTTGTCAAGTTGCTCTCGAATGTAAGGCATGGACTGCTCAGTGACGAACAAATGCGTATCGTCGAGGTCCTCAATGATGAAAGTGACACCACGAGTCTCATTTATCCAGAGCAAGAACTCCTTGATAGGAATGTCGCACGTGATGAGTACGCCGCGTACGGCGTCCGGCATGTTTGGTGGTTTCGACGCCGTCAACCTCGTTCAACTGCTAGAACTGAAGTTGCGCTGGAAGGAATCCTTCACACTCGCAGAGTGGCCTGGTGTAGTCGAGTGAGGTTGGTGTGTGCTGGTTTTTGAAACTACATAATTCTCCTTGTTGATTGGCTGTTCATATACTCGAACCCATTTCTATTTTTGAATTAAAATTGTTGCTTCCCTGATACCGCCCTAATTAACGGCTGCTAAAATAAACTCAAAAGTAGTTACGACGCAACGATGAAAGTGATCCATAATCTTCGCATACAGCATACAGTACCCTTTGTGCTCAAAATTGAATGATCAAATTATTGAGTACGGTACCTGTGAGAAAGGGTAAGTACGGTAGTAGTAAACCTCGGTCTTACTACTAGCACCCCTGATGCTGTTTTCGTCGAGAGCTTGCACTATTCACCGCTCTAAAACCAGATTCGAGAAAGTATGGAGTTTCAGTTATAGTCAACCACACCACGTCATTCTAATCGTCAGTTTGCACGCACGATATCATCCCCGAGACTGATCCTCTCACCATTAGTAACAGGACACAACAACGATACTCAACAGCGCAGTAAATTCAATGTCAAAAGTCACAAGTTTTTTAGTTTGCGCACAAGTCATACAAAGTAGCAGTAGTAGCGTAGCGGGGGCGGCGGTGTTAGCTATGCATCCAACGAGCGGCCCTATGATGATCGAGAGTGAACAACCGCGCAACGCGTTCATCACCTGGCGTTGAGAGCGCGACGCTCCTTCTCTGACATCAATTTGTCCAACGTGTCACCTGCGTGTGTTGCGATCCACGGATGCTTCAGTACATCCGCGAGACATATCCTCAGTTCTGGCTTCTTGTTCAGCAGCTTTCTCAGCAAATCCTCCGCCATCTCGCTGACCTCGCCTTTCCGGAACACCACCTCATCGTACGCGATTCGTCGGTACGCATCCATCATCGTCTTCCCCTCGAACGGCACCCTCCCCAACAGAAATTCGTGCATCAGCACACCCAGCGCCCATACATCCACCTTGTGCCCGTGGCCCTGGCTCAGCACCATTTCCGGTGGCAGGTACTCGAGTGTGCCACACATCGTTTGCCTTCGCTCCCGCGTCGTGTGCACGGACCACCCGAAGTCGGCAATCTTCAGGCCTCCATCAATGCCAAGAAGCAGATTCTCGAGCTTGATGTCGCGGTGGATGACGTGCTTCCCATGGCAGTAGTTCAACGCGTGCGCGAGTTGCGCCACATATTTCGCCGCACGCCTCTCGTCGAACCGACTCCGACAGCGGTGGTGCAGCTCATGGAACAGTTCGCCACAGCCCGCGTACTCCAGGATGAGGTAGATGCGGGAGTCGTCGTAGAAGTAGCCGAACAAACGCAAGATGTTGGGATGCCGCAGATGGCTCTGTATCTCGATTTCGCGCCGTAGTTGGTGCTCCACGTTGCTCTTGGTAAGCTCGCGCTTGCTAAGCACCTTGAGCGCGACGATGTAGCGGCTGCGCTTCTCGCGCGCCAAGTACACGCTGCCGAAGCGGCCCTTGCCGAGCGGCTTGCCGATGTCGAAGTCGTTCAGCGTCCAGGGGCGCGGTGTGTCCACTGGCCCGCCGCCGGGCGGCAGTTGCTGCGGGCGCATGTTCTCCTTGTCCATAGCGTGTGTGCCCGTCGACGCGTGAGGCTGGCTCCGTGCCTAACTCACGGCTCCGCAGCGATGGTTTTGTGGAGCCGATGGAATGATCGCAGTAAACGGCAGGGTACGCGGCGCCTGAAAAACAGTTAAATTCTGCTCGGTCGTAACGGCCATGTAGATCCGCCGTTTTCGAGGATTCACATATGAGGACGTGCCAATTTTGTGCCGTTTCACTTGCTTCGCCTGCCCGTTACGTTCACGCCGCGTCGCCATTGGCAGGGAACCGGATCATCCGAGTTGTTGCTCCGCCTGCCACGACCCTCCCCATTGTTGAACGGATGCTCCTGCGTATTCGTACTTGTACGGTACATACTGTTTTGCGCTTATTTTTTCTGCGTTCACGCACGGTTGATGGCAGAACTCCCAAGTTTTCCCATCACCTTTGTGACTAACCGTACCACCTTCTTCGTCGTGAGCGGGTGCCTGGTACTTCGAATTTCTATCGCTTTTGGACTTGGGCCGAACAGCTCTCTACAGATTTCACTCCTCTACCCTTGAAAAACTCTTGGGAATATACTGCACCACAGCGGGCACTGTCGTAGGAAGTGTCGTTCCAGTCGTCAGTAGACAGCTCACACCAGTTGTAATTTCTTTGTTATAAACTTAGTACTGTAGGCAACGTCATCAAATGGGTGAGGATACTGGAGCACTACGATCTCAAGGGTAATCTCCGGAGGGGACTTACTTGAGAGACGTTATGTGAACAAGAAGCAGAGTTCGGCGCCCGGTTTTTCTATGCAAGTACCATTTCGAGTACATATCGGAGCTCCATGCCGAAGAGCAGTCAGAATTGGTGAGCAATAAATTATGCTTCTGAAGGGCCTCAAATCGAGAGAAGTACGCATGGATCTTGCATCGACCTCGCACTGAATGCACCATAGAAGGTTTTCAGTGAATTCGTTGTCTCTGGGGTCATGATCGACACCTTCCGTGCTGTTAGTCGACGACGACGACGACACTACCGTACGCATAGACTGCATGTTGTATAGTCGTGCATCGAGTGTGGGAAAGGAAGGATGACATTGCCAGTTTACAGTTGTGCCTTATATTCTTTCCCCTGGTATTGTACAGTACTTTTGGATTTCGAGTTGTGTCTACCCTTGCTTCATTGATGCTTTCGAGTTCTGCCAATGATTCTAGAGAGCCCACTTCTGTTGATCTGCCGAAGCAATCATTTTGGCAACCTCTGAGTTGTTCTCCCTACAATTAGGAAGTGTTAAGTTAAAAGAGTTACTAATGTCAGAGTTTCCAAAGTTAGTTTTCTAGCCCATCGTGTAGACCACCTGTTAACTCATCTTTGAAAATTTCAAATCAGCGGAACTCTGCATGCACAAGCCTATTTTCTTCTTTTTCGAAATTTATGAACAGGATATTTGAGCAAGGTTTTGGTTTCTCTTGGCCCTATGCATCCCGATTTCCAATTTTTCTTAAAAATTTTTATGCGAAGGCTCCTTTTCTGAGACATTGAAAACAACATTAGCAATTCTTTCAACATATAGTTCCCCAAATTGCAAAGAGTACTGTATGGAACAACTTGTTTCGAGAAGACACCACTCTTCGACCTACGACTGAGCTTGGTGTTGTTCTCCGTGGCCAATGGGAGGTCTCTTTACCAATTTGAGTAAAGCGTCTTAAAAGAGCAATTAATTACCGCAAACAAAGTCTAATTCAAGGGTCTCTGAACTCACGGAAATTCAGTATTGAAAGAACAAGTATCGTGCATTGGCTTCAAAATTTTCAAATGAACGGCAAGTTAAATTTTTTAATTTGTTCTAATCCAAAATAGCGAATTAATTCCATTAATGATCATCATATATCGATATTTCATCTAACACTGCAGTCAGAACAAAGTATTCATTGCACCTTGAATAATTTCTATGAAGCCAAAAATGTTCGATAAATTTTATGACTACAGCAGCTGCATGAATGTTAGAAAACTGAACGAATATAATATCAAATACAAGTTGATAATGAAATAGATAAGCGATTTGTCGTTCTGAGCAGAAATAAATAAAATGAATATTATTCAAATATATTTGGTTATAGTACTCCTTCCATTTCAAAAAAATTGACCGAATCCACGATTTCTCCCATTTCAAATTAGTTGACCGTTGTTTATCAAGATTGTAGCTTTACTTAAGCAGACGGATTCTTTGCAATTCTATCTGCGAGATTGTTAATGTTTTTGTGGCAATAGAGGTTCGTGGCTCTCTCCATTTACAGTAATGTGCATTTATTTCCACATTAAACTTATGTCGAACGCTCCATGGACTTATCTAGTGTGAAGAATTTTCAGTTTTAATGCATTATATACCCATACTCGAATGGGCAATAGCTCTATATGCATTTTTGAACTTTTTGTGATTGATCCAAGAGAAGTTCTCGAGTTTGCTGTTCAGATCTTACTCGTCACCTTTAAAGCAACTGCCATTGCCCCAATTCTAGCTCCGAATAACTTGAAAGATTACTTCAGTGACATTTACGCCATATACGGTGTACTGCATTGTTTGCGATACCATATTTTGGGATAATTTGATGTAGAGCTCTCTTCGTGAATTCAAGCCATTTGAGTATACTCCTTCTGTTTCAAAACAATTGACCACTTGTGTGTTCGCACTAGTTCGTCACTGAATCGCTCTTTCTATAGCTTCTATAGCACGGTTGTAGGTAGCCTCGTTGCAATAAACGTCACGAATCGGTGTTTCAGCCAACCGGTGTTGCTGCTTCCTCATTTGAGGTAACTTGTAGCCGTTCCCATCATCAATATCCATCGCACACTCCATACATTTCAGTAGTGTTAGGAAATTGTCGTCGATAGGCTGTGCGTCGTACTCTTTGTACGCTTTCTTCACCGCTTCGATTAGCTCTTCGACTTTGCGTGGAACAGCTTGATACTGTAGAGGTTGTACCCCAGCGAATAGCCACAGGTCCAGAATGTTAAAGTTTGGGCTGTTTTGAGGCTGCGCTTCCAGAGTAATGCGTGTTCGCTTAATTCTGTAACCAGCCGCCACAACGTCCACATCATCCGTTGTCAAATGGGCCGGAGCATTGTCATGTTGCATCTTAATGTTCCATGGTGTTCGCTCCGGCCACTTTGCCATAATTTCAGGAATGACATGCTGCAACAGCATGCCCTTGTAGGCTTTTCGGTCGACATTCCTCGGCTTCAGTTCCAACACGCCTTTTTCCCGATTTTTAGAACTCCTCTTCGCAGGAACGTTTTCGACAAAAGGCCACAAGCCAATTTTTCCACCAAACAGAACATCTCCGTTTTTATCAAACTGCGGACGTTCTGTCGCAACGAGAAACATCACCTCAGTTGTAGCTAGTTCGTTGTGGCCCTGCCTGATACATGAGATCTCGTCATTCGCAAGTAAATATCGCTCCTTGTCTCTCGTGAGGAAGAGCCAATTTTTCGTATAAGTGAACGTAGTCGTACAGATCATGAAACAGTATAGTGCGTTCGTCCACGAACTTTAGACACCACTTTAACCGCTTGATTTTGTGCGCATCGGTAAAAGTAGGTTCCAGAGACTTACTTTCCCAGCGGATGTCGTCAAGTCGTAAAGCACGTCAAATCGTAGCTGACGAACGGTTCGCGGCACTCGCAGCATTTCTGAACGTCCTTCGCATTTGTAGCGGCGTCATCTTCAACTTTGCACAAAGTGCGTGCGCATCAATTCGAGGGCGGCCTGGGTGTCTCCTTTTGCTGCGCAACGCCTGCACTATCTGCTGTTGGTTATCTCCTTCTTTGCGTTTGTCCCAGATACTGCGTGTAGTACGGTTCGAAACGCCATGTTTTTGGCATAGTTTGGCGTAAGTACCCCAAGGAAGTTTCATGTTCACTGATAACGCGAGGAGTTCATTGTAAACAGCTAAACGTTTGTCATCAGTCAATACATTATAGGTACGAAATTCATCCATGACAAGTGCAGAAAGAGATGTGGCACATGAAGCTGATGAAGAAGGTACGCACCGCCGTCGTTGGGAAAGGCTTATTTTAAATGTCCATTTTCTACACCCTGAAGACGACTCTACCGTAATTATTACTGGTACTCAATGAGAAAACTTGTGAACAATCCGCACTTGGACTATCGAAGCAAAACACTTGAAGAAGGCGATAATCCTGACCAAAATGTGAGAGTGGTCGATTGTTTTGTAACAGAGGAGTAGAAATCAAGGCATTGATTTCTGTTCAGTACAGTATGATGTTCCGAGTAATCCGTGCGTATTTGGGTTGATAAAACTTGCATTGGGGCAGACAAATATGAGAAGGCTAGCGTTAAGAGGATTTCAAATCGCAATCAATTTTAGCAACTCTTTGAACAGCTCCAAAACTAATATAGCTCGTAATTGATACAGCGACCCCGCAATAAGCGGTGCTCGAAGAAGCCCAAATAACGTCGACGATGAGAACAAAGAAGAGTCTGGTCTGGTTCGACGAGGCCACAATATGGTACTCAAAACTGTAGGCCGAACTTCTCTGTAGCGTAATTAGAAAGTCAGTTACAGCTATACTTCCCATTTTGAAATACTGTAGAAGTAAGAAAGATGATATCGTAAAATATTTACAGATTTAGATAATGCTCCTGTAATTATTTCAGAGGGTGCTTAAGTAATTTCCCAAATTGAACTTTCTCTTTTTCAAGAAATAGGGCTTGAAGTCTAGTTAAGGAAATTTGTAAAACTAATTTGCACTCAATTAAAAAAATTGTGCTTCAAAGATCCTACAAACATATTGAAACAAGAAGAGTTCTTCGGTTCAGCATGAAATTTTGAAGGCGAGTTGTGCTGCAATCCTCCCAGGAGGCAGAACGAACACTACCACCAAACCCAGAAAGCAGATGGCCACCCGATGGGGAGTGTAGCGAACACCCCAAAGAGGGATGTGGCGAATGTAGAACCTGAAACGCAACAGTAGCACCGCCCTAGTGAGGTATGCTTGCCCCAAAGGTGATGTAGAGAGGAGAAGATAGTCGGTTTGGGTTGCCAACAACGCAACAAGACCACCCTGTAGGTGATCGGGCACCCCAGTAACCCTTCTGAGGGTGGATCTGGCAATAGGGAAGTCCACTGGGCCTCCTGAACCCGCCGCAAGGAACAGAAAGCACGGCACCACCAGTGGTAGACAAGACTGAATACCGCAGGCGGGTTGATTGGGGCGAAACACTCCTTGGTTTACTGTCAGGTATCCCCGGACTACTTACAGTAGTCCGTACAAAAACAATACACTACCTAAAGTAGCAAAACTTTTACTATACTAAAATAGAAATACAAGCTTTTTCCTAAAACCAATCTTCCCCCATTGGGGCTGCAGTGCTCTTAGTAGGAAAAATCCTTGATGTACACCTTTGCGATACAGAGTGCCAAATTACTATTCGTCCGTTGCCCAAAGTCACCCACCGGTGGGATATAAAAGTTTGCGGCACTACACCAGTGCAAGATGGGTTCACAAAATTCTTGACTTCAGATTTGAGATTATTTTTTGTACAGGGGAAGTATCGAGGAATCTATTTGATTTATGAAGCAGGCAAAAAAGAATTTGGAAACTACCCTAAATCACGGAAAATAATAGAACACTTATTCTATCAAACGCTCATGAGTACAATCGGTCTCATGCAAGAATAGTACATCGTATTTGCCACTTATGAGAAAAATAACGTCTAACTATCCCGGCATAACGTATATACTTACTCATACTCATGACCACAAGGCGTGCTCTATCTCTAGCTATTATTCTCCGTTTCCTGGTGTCTCGTCTTAATATCCCGTAAACTAGTATAGGGATTTTTGTTCGCTGCTTATGACTTAGAGAGAGGAAGAAAGGAGAAATTTAAAGCAGTTTGGAGTTCAACACCTCTTGAATGGGAGATATATTGATTTTTTAAACAAGCAGCGCTAATTTCAAGAGTCTTGCCCTGGCGCAATATATTTATGTCACAGCACTTGCGCTTGTAGTTACGATGATCGGCATGTGGTTCAGATATTTTTAGGAATATGAGGTTTGATTCTGAGGAATAGTTGTGCGACTTTGCAGTGACATGAATCTCTAAGTGACTGTAATGGATCAGCACTAGGCCTAAATTCGAAACTGTGACATCGAAAACACCGTAATGTGTTACTTTTCATGAAGAATTTTTAATGTTCAGTTTTTCCGCCTATGATGTGCTTGCAGTCTGAAAACACTTAAATGACAGGGAAATTGCAGGTATACATACTCGCTGTAAATCTACTGAGCATTTGAATAAAGAAGTGGGCAGATCTGCCATTTTGGTCTGCAGTAAATAGCTGAGTGCTGATGACAGTGAAGCATGCTAAATAGATTGTAGTATTCGCAAATAAATCTGAAACAATTAACTAGCTGAAAATGATTAGATGGTAGCGATAGCTAGTCATCAAGTGACAATTCAACAAAATTCTGTTTTAGGTTTCGTAAAATGGATTGTAAATACGGTGATAAGACGAACGTACTGCAAGTACCACTCCAATCCGTGATAAATAAAAGGCGAATGGAGGGCTTGTGAAAGCTATTTGTGACATTTTCTCGAAGATTTTTCTGAAGAGCAGCAATCAGCAAGATGGGTTACTTGTGCTAAAATCTTTTTGGAATAATTCTACGTAATTTTTCGATCGCCAGAGTAGTGAAAAATTCCTAGCAGAATAGTTAGATCTTTAGGTATAAACAAGGCTAGTTTACTGTATATACTAGAAAAGAATTTCTGGCGATCATGTAGAATAAGGTGGACAATGGAAATACAAGATTATAGAAAAAATTGCTTCGATCAGCTTCGCCAGACAAAAGGAATCTCTTCAAACAAAAACAAGCTGGCTTCGTGGATGTGAACTGCGTTTTGGTTCTACAGCGGATGAAGAAATTATTTCATGTTAAGCACATCAGCTACTAATAATAGCTAAATACGTGAATATAGCTGCATTGAAAGTAAGAAATCGTATAATCAAAAACCAAATCGTTTCGTTTCACCTCATGAAATCAACGCAATGCTTAACTTACTTATCATGTGGCGTGCGTAGCAAACCAGACTTTCTTGGAAAAAATTGATCAGCACAAGAAAGGCTGCTAAGAGTGAAAGTAACAGAGGGCATCATTATATCCAATCTTTAAATGCTTATTCATTAAAAAATAGAATAGCACATTCTAATCGGGATCGAATCTTGGGGAACAATAAAGAGAAAAAAATGACTAAAGCGGCAGTGCTATCGGTACTGTCAGTCTCTTCTGATTTTATTTTTTGTGGAAGGGCATGATTATATTACAGAATTAGCGAAATCCCTAACCTAAGTATCTTAAACTGCTCCAAATGAATTATTCACCAACATTTTATGATACTCCGCGGGAAATATTTCATTCCTTAACGACGGAAGCGCCGCGACGAAACTCTGAACACTCATCCCATGTCTAGTTTGAAGAATCTTTGTACGCTGCGGAAGAAGAAAAGAAAATCTAATCGTACGTAGCTACTGTATTCGGAAAGGACTCCACCAATCATAGTCACCTCGGCGAGGTATTTGACGTCTCTCATGTACACTATACAATCAGTTATTTACCTGAAGAGCCGACATTGTTTTGCGTTGACTTGGGAGCGCCACGCTCAGTTGACGGAAGAAGACAGATTAATGTCATACTCCGGGACCAGAACCGAAAGATAATACCACGGTTGGCCTCCAAAAATTCATTTCGGTTTGGTGATACTATAGAAAATTCTCTTCGAATGGTAGAGCTCGCTCTTCACATCCAGGCCGCGGCGCCCAATCTCCGTTTTACTGGATATGGTCCCAGTTAATGTGCCAGCGTTACTTGGCCTTGACGTGCTTGAAGCTGAATCGCTATATGTCGGCAATGTGACCGACCGGATTGTTCATTGCAGGGTGACCTCACAACCCGGAACGCCTCTGTAATATCACGATATATTGTTAATGCCCTTGTGAAACACTATTTTTCCCTTTTTTTTATCCGATTCCTTCTAATTGTCGTCTTTTCTCTTGCTTCTCCTTTATTTAGTACGTTTCTTATGTTACTTTATCAAGTTCCCTTTCTTTTATCTCTCCACGTATT
>JAAUYH010074243.1_pt1 | contig 11785 bp, 11 predicted proteins | sample 7278061 | NCBI WGS metagenome assembly JAAUYH01 (sample SAMN14350203, study PRJNA611818) | marine sediment metagenome | isolation source: surface marine sediment (0.6m) | place: French Polynesia: Moorea | collected 2018-08 | reverse complement strand
CGTCTTACCTTGCTTGATAGATGCCCATACTCACTTAGATAAAGGTCATATTTGGGAGCGATCGCCAAATATTAACGGTACATTTGAGATGGCTTTGGATAAAGCGATCGCCGATGGGCTACAGTATTGGACAGCAGAAGATGTCTATCGTCGCATGGAGTTTGGACTCAAGTGCAGCTACGCTCATGGTACCCAGGCAATTCGTACCCATATAGATTCTTATGGTGAACAGGCAGATATCAGCTTAGATGTATGGCAAAGTTTACAGTCAGCTTGGGAAGATCGGATTGCTCTACAGGCTGTCACCTTAGTTAGTTTAGATTATTATCAAACCGATGTCGGAATAGCGCTGGCAGATAAAATTGCTGATCTTGGTGGAGTATTAGGAGGTGTTGCTTGGCAAAATCCAGATTTAGAGACTCAACTGGACACCATATTTACCTTAGCCCAGGAAAGAAATTTAGATTTGGATTTTCATGCCGATGAGAATGGCGATCCTGATTCAAGATGTCTGCAAAAAATAGCCCAGGCTGCGATTCGTCATAATTTTAAAAGACAAATTACCTGTGGACATTGCTGTAGTTTAGCGGTGCAGTCTGCTGATGTAGTTAGTGAAACTATTGAGTTGGTTAAACATGCTAATATTGCGATCATTAGTTTGCCCATGTGCAATCTCTATTTGCAAGGTCGTCAACAAGACACAACTCCCTATTGGCGGGGGTTAACCAGAGTCAAAGAATTACAACAACAGGGGATTCCTCTAGCTTTTGCGAGTGATAATTGTCGCGATCCCTTTTTTGCCTTTGGCGATCATGATGTCTTGGAAGTATTTGAGCAAGCAGTCAAAATTGCTCATTTAGATACACCCTATGCTAATTGGATTGAAAGCGTAACTACAACTCCCGCCAGCCTGATGGGTTTAGATCATCTGGGAAAAATAGCCCCAGGGAAGGGAGCAGATATCATTATCTTTCCCGCTCGTTACTTTAGCGAATTGTTAGCGCGATCGCAACATAATCGCCTTGTAATTCGTCAAGGTAAACAAATCAATACCGAGTTGCCAAGTTATGGAGAATTAGACGACTTAGTTATCTCCCATTCCTGAACTCGTTACTTGTTACTTGTTACTTGTTACTTGTTACTTGTTACTTGTTACTTGTTATTATTTATATCCCACTTCCCAATCGATCACACCATGATAGTCTGGGGCAACTTGCTTATTCAAAAAATTTTCGATACCTTCTCGACGCAGCTTGGCGGGGGAACTAAATATAAAGCTAACTTTCGATTTGGAGACATTTTTTTTCTCAACTATGATGTTGCATTTTTGTTGTTTGAGGGCATAACGATAGGCTTGGATTGATTCCTGAAAAAGTTGCTGATCAAGTCCTTTAATTTCAATATGATACAGAGTTTTCCTTTCCAGAAAGTAAATTAGTATCCAAGCGACAAAAGTGGAAACCACAGCGATATAGAGCATTTTTAAACCACAGCACATACCAATTAAAGCCACTAGAATTAATCGCCCAGTTTGAATTGAACTGCCGGTAGTCGTCCGAAAACGCATTAATCCCCCTAAGCCAAAGAAAATAAACCCTAATTGAGGGCCATAATCTGCAACGGTAGCGCCGACTAGGGAACCGATCATGGCATAAAATATCATGCTTTTAGGAGCTTCAATTTCATTAAGATCTTCTTTTTTACCGAAGGTGAGGGGATGAAAGGCAATAATAATTGCTAAACCAATCGCCACCATGAGAGAAATTAAATAATTTCCTAACTGTTCCACTCCCATATAGTTACCGACAAAACTATCTAGCATTGAAGCAGAATTTGTTCCTGTTACCGCATCTTCAATTCCTGTCCCGTAAGCCAATTCAACTCTGCCGTATAAAGTGGCAAGGAATATAACTAGAAAATAACTAAGCTTAAAATAGATACTCATAGACATCCTAATTGCGATTAATTTTATATAAAATACGTAATTTAAGTAAATACTTAAAGAGCGTTTAGCAGCAGCTTGAAATAGTCTTAAAATCTATTCAGAAACTATTTATTCAGATACGTATACCAGTATACTTCTCTTGGGCTTCAGTATTAATTATCGGCTCGATAGTTTTTAAGTAGGGAGTCTCTCGTTCATTCACATCAAACGTAAAATATGACAACCTATATTTATCTCCACGGTTTTGCCTCAAGTCCCCAATCAAGCAAGGCGAAATATCTACGCGATCGCTTTGCTGAGATTAACCTCAATCTGGAAGTGTTGGATCTTAACCAAGGAGATTTTACTCATCTAACTTTGACGCGGCAGATTAAACAAACCACCACTGCTGTAACCAACTCTGAAATGCCGATTACTTTAATTGGCTCTAGCTTTGGTGGCTTGACTTGTGCTTGGGTTGCTCAACAACAACTTCAGGTAACCAACTTAATCTTGCTTGCTCCTGCTTTTGGCTTTCCCCAAAGTTGGTATTATCGGCTATTACCTGAGCAAATTGAACAATGGAAGGAGTCTGGTTATCTGGAAGTATATCACTATGGTGAGGGTCAGGAAATTCCCCTACACTACCAATTCTTACAGGATGCAGATAACTATCCTGTATCAAAACTAAAACATTCTAGGCGATCGCTACCGACAATGATTATCCATGGTATTCATGATGATGTTGTCCCAATTCAAGTCAGCCGAGACTATGCCCAGCAGCAACCTGAAGTGAAGCTAATTGAGCTTGATAGCGATCATGGTTTAAACGATGTTCAAGAGGAAATTTGGCAGTTAACTAAGAATTTTTTAAATCTGGCTTAACTCAGCCAACAAAGTTTTCTTATTTCATCTAAGTGATTACGCGACCCGTAGCCGACTGAGCGCATTTATTTTGACTTTTCAGACATTCTCTTAGCTTGATTTTGGCTGTAATTTTGCTAAAAGTTAAGTATAGTTGCTGGTTTGTGATAAAAGTATTTGATTTAGGATATTTAAGCACAACCAGACGTATGATAGCCTCATTGCTAAATTTGATACCATTCAAACCTTGCTTTATTAATCGGTTAATATCGCTAACCAAAATTGCCTCATTAACCATGAGCTGCGATCGCTATTATATTAACATCTGTTAACATCCACCTTTAAATCTGGTCAATCTGGCTGACAAAGCTACTGATATTCAATACAAATATTTTGCATGAACAATAGTCATCATAGTCGTAATAAGATCAAGATAGCCTATACTACATATATATTAATTGGTTTAAATCTACTAGTATATGGATTAGAAATTAAGTTAGGGGGGAGTCAAAGCTCCTTTGCATTAGAACGTTTGGGAGCATTAATTCCCGAAAGAGTTTTAGCGGGAGAATGGTGGCGGTTGATTGGAGCTAATTTTCTACACTACGGCTCATTCCATTTGGCAACTAATATGTTGTCACTTTTTTTTGTGGGACGCTTAATTGAATTGAGTTTGGGAGCCAGATATTATCTGACGATCTATTTCTTGAGCGGTATCGGCTCAATGCTGACTTTTACCCTGCTAGCTTTCAGACTAGGATTGGATAATGCTTTTTTGGTTGGTGCTTCAGCAGCGATAATGGGATTAATTGGCGCAATTTTAGCTATTTCTCTACAAATCTGGCTTAAAAAAAGATATTCAACCACTGCCAAACGCCGCTTGCAGCAGATAACTCTGATTATTATTATTCAGTTTATTTTTGACAATCTGATTCCCCAGGTTAGTTTTCATGCTCACTTGTTTGGTTTTATTATCGGCTTTGTGATTAGCACCATTCTGGTATTTATTAAGTTTAATTTGCAAGAAGCTTGAAACATTTAACATTTAACATTTAGCAGTCAACAAGAGCTAAACCGCTTCCATATAGACAAGTGAAGAAATTTTTATTTCCTACTACCCACTACCCACTACCCACTACCCACTACCCACTACCTACTACCCACTACCTACTACCCACTACCCACTACCTACTACCTAAAAAAGTTATCTAAAAACTACTGGTTTCAAATTAGACATGAAATTAGACGTGGTTTAAATCCTGTTCAATCCATTGTTTAATCGTTGTCACGACTTCTGCAATTGGCAAGTCTTGAGATTCTTTGGTAGCTCGTTTAACTACTTCCACTTTTCCTTCTGAGAGCGATCGCCCTGTAACTACTCGATAGGGGATACCAACTAGTTCACTATCTTTAAACTTAACCCCTGCTCGTTCTTTGCGATCGTCTAATAAGACTTCTACCCCAGCCTGTTTAAACTCCTCGTAGATTTTTTCTCCCGCAGTCATTTTTTCGGTATCGGAGATATTAGGAACAATTACCACCACATGATAGGGAGCGATCGCCACGGGCCAAATAATGCCATCGGGATCATGAGATTGTTCCACTGCTGCTTGAGCTATTCTGGAGACACCAATACCGTAACAACCCATCCACAAAGGTTCTGTTTTACCCTGTTCGTTAGTAAAGTTCGCCCCCATTGCCTCGGAGTATTTTGTCCCTAATTGGAAAATATGCCCTGCTTCAATCCCTCTAGCACTTTGAAGAATCTGACTGGGATCGTGGAGCGCGCGATCGCCAGCTTGCGCTTCTTGGATATCAACCTTCAATTCAGGTAAAGTAAAATTATCGCCCCAGTTTGCCCCCACGACGTGGTAACCAATTTCGTTTGCCCCAGTGACAAAGTTTTTAGCATCAACAGCGGTTTGATCGACCAAACGCAGAAACTTCTGAGCGACGTTTTTAGAAGCACTGATATAATCATCATCCAGATCAGGTGCAATATATCCCAAAGGTAATGGTTTTGCTGCCCATTTCTGTTGTTCGGTGGCATCAGGCACAGTGAGAGAAATAACAGTCTTAGCTTGATACTGAGGAGCAAGTTTAACTAACTCGTTGGTCAACTTGACTTCGTTAACGTCGCGATCGCCGCGAATATTAATCAAGACTAGTACTGTCATCCCATTGTCATAGACAACTTCGTATAATACGTTCTTGACAATTACCGTCGGCGAACATTTAACAACCTCTGCTAATTTAGCGATAGTTTCCGTATCAGGTGTAGCGAGCTTTTCATAACTGCTAAAGGGGGAAGTTTCGACATCAGGAGGTAAAGATACTGCTTTTTCCTGATTAGCAGCATAGTTACCATCGTCGGTGTAGAGAATCTCATCTTCCCCCGCATCTGCCAAGATCATAAATTCCTGAGATCCAGAACCCCCAATCGCCCCAGAATCCGCTTCCACAGGGCGAAACTTCAAACCACAGCGAGTCATAATATTGCGATATGCCTGATCCATTGCCTGATAAGTCTGTTTCAAGCTAGCTTCATCGGAATGAAAAGAATAAGCATCCTTCATAATAAATTCCCTGCCCCGCATCAAGCCAAAACGAGGACGAATTTCATCGCGAAATTTTGTTTGAATTTGATATAAATTTAACGGTAACTGACGATAAGAACGAATCGTTTCTCTGGCAATAGTAGTGATCACCTCCTCATGAGTTGGTCCCAAACCCAATTCGCGATCGCCACGATCTTTGAGAGAAAACATGATTCCCTCTGCTTTCGTATATGTATCCCAACGCCCCGATTCTTGCCATAGCTGGGAAGGTTGTAACTGGGGTAATAAACATTCTTGCGCCCCGGTTGCATCCATTTCTTCCCGAACAATTTGGGAAACCTTTTGTAATACCCGCCACATTAAAGGCATATAAGCATAGATCCCGCTACCAATACGACGAATATAGCCCCCACGAAGTAACAACTGATGACTGGGTATTTCTGCCTCTGCTGGAGTTTCTCGCAGTGTCACAAACAGCATCTCGTTTAGTCGCATGGTTATTTCTATTTCCTTCGGTAAGATTGCAGAATTTTTATTCTAGCAGTCAGTTGTGCTGTGTATTGCGTTAATTTTAGGTTAAACCAAGGGCAACCAACCTAAGACCTAAGATGGAGCAGTATGCAGGGTAAAAGTATTAAGCTTGGATGATTTCCTAGACTTCCTGGATTGAGGTAACTCACTAATATGTTCGACTAAATATTCAAACAAGAGAGTAAATTGCTGACCAAAAAGTCTTTCTGAGGCAATGTTACCATCATTTAGTTTATGTGAATTAGAAATAATTTTGGGTATTCAAAACCTATATTATGCCAATTAGAAAGGCAGATATTTGCTTGAATTGAGTAATTTTCCGCTGTTTTAAATTTTTAGAAAGGTTTTAAAAATTAGCACTTATGGGACAACCATCTTCAGATAAAGAAACACAAATTTCATGATCTTCAATCCCTCTTGGCTCCCCTATTTTCCCAACTCTAATTCCATAAATAGAATTGGGATTTAGATTTAGAGGTGTTTCTAATCTTTCAGTCTTCCCAGCATAAATGTCCTGACAGTGTACTTCTCTTCCTTGAAATAATCCTGGCCAAACTTCTTCGATCCAAATAGAAGGGTCATCTTCCGGTAAAAATTCAGAAACCACAATTGAAACCTCCATTGGCTCCATTGGTTTAAAACTTGTGAATCCCCTGAATGCTAAGATATATGTGTAATTCGAACGGTCATATCTGCTTTTATTTTTTCCAATAGGTCTTACCAAATTACACTCAGATTCATGGAATCCCCCACTCATATTAATATTTTTCAGTGTTGATGAAATCGGCGTAATACACAACAGTTTTGTTCCTCTTGTAATTGTGACATCATCACATTGTTGTGCATTGGCTTTTTCCAGAAAAATATACTGAAGTGAAATATTTAACAACAAACATCCAATTGCATAATTAATCATGGAGTGGATATTTACAACTTTCTGCATTAGAACTAACCTCACTTAGCTAAATTCAGTAGAGAGAAAAAAAATGGAATAATATGGAGGTTCAGCCATTGACAATTTACTGTTTAGGAATAATTGCACTATTTTTACCTTTCACATGATCGAGTTGTTCAGAGCAAAATGTAGCACCTGTAAAATCTGCCGACGTGATATCAGCGCCTGTGAGAATAGCATCTTTCAAGTGAGGTTTCTTTTTCTTAAGAAGTGGAGCTACTCTAAGTAGAACCCCCGTGAGGATTGCGCCGTCGAGTCTAGCATTACGAAGATTTGCATTGTACAAGGTCGCTCCAGAGAGATTAGCATTTGTTAAATTTGCACCTTCTAGATTAGCATTTGTCAAATCTGCACCTCTTATATTAGCTTCTTCAAGATCTGCATCCCTAAAACTAGATTTCATCAACTTAGAGTTTCGAAGCTGAATGCTTCGCATGATAGCTCCATCAAAGTTAGTGCATTCAAAGCTAATTCCATTTAACTTTGTTTCAATTAAATTGATGTTATTTTGATCATTCCAACGATTGCGTCTACCAAGAACAAAAATTACAGACTGAACATCTTCGTGATATTGGTCACTGTTCAAATCGCGTGTTCTCTTACGAACATAAGCAGCAAGTATTTCCATTATTGTCCAATGATCTCTTGCAGAATCTTTAGCTATCCTTTCCAATGCATAAATTCCTCCTAAACGGATATCAAGCTGATTGTTACCTAGCTGATGTACTGCGTCTGTAAATCGTTGAGTTATGGAACGATTCTCAGTTAATCTAATATTGATTAATACTCCAACGCCACCTGCGGCTGTAACAATAGTTTGAATCAAACTAATCAACCCTTGCGCTCGATGATCGACAAATTTTAATTCATTACCCGTAGCTTGCTTATTATTCTCCCAATAAGAGTATAATTGTATGCTTAATAATACTAGTAATATCAATAAGCAACATGCAAAAATCGTGGTAAAAGGCCAAAAGACTCTTCTTTTTATCCTGGCAAGAACTTTCCTCATATAGCTATCCCAAATGAGTTTTGAGCAAAATATATATTGCTTCAACCGAGGAAAAACGAATTAACCCTAGAGTACGTTTAATGTGAATGAAGTGAAGTGCTGAAAACCTTGTTATTTGGTTGATAATTCCAAAACCATTATTTTGAGTGAATCTCGAAATCCTTATGGTAAGAGATGCATTTCTAATTCACATCAGGCGTAGAGTATTCTTGGATATGATGCTATACTCCTTTCGGTTCATTGATTATAATTAAATCTCGTATCGGATAATCGCTTGATTTATATTTCTTAGTATTAATTATATTATATTTTCAATTGTTTTTACTTGTTTACTTCAATTGTATTTAGGATTAAGAAGTTTGCTTCTGCGTCATGATCTCGCTTCTACACAAGTGCTCACTTTGCAGTTTTGTTATCCCCAAACTCATTCTGAGTGATATTTCGCTACGCATCTCTGGAAGATAGGCAAAAAAACAACTAATAGCCTGGTAAAGCGATCGCCTTTTAATTAAACAGCCAGCTAGTTATTGGCTGACTAAAAATATTAGCCACTATTGCTAGAGCGATAGTTACTAAGATCCATTTGATAGTCCCTAAAGTTCTGTCTATACTTTCAACCTTCGGTTTAACAACAGTCATATCCTGCTTGAGTTGAGATATGTCTTGCTTGATTTGAGATATATCTTGTTCGACAATAACCAATCTTTCAGAGTTCTTGATCAACTGTTGTAAGATTGCCCCTTCGTACTGCTGCTTTGATTCTGTATTTGCCATTTTCACCCTCCTACTTAATTATGATGCCTAATTGCTTGATTTAAATATCGTCTAGTAGTCGGACAACTTTGTTTTGAGGAATGGCATGATTAATTTTTCTTCCTTGTCTCCTTGTCTCCTTGTCTTCCTTGTCTCATCTCAACCCCTCAATTCAAACTTGTTAGAGTACTAGGTTTGTATATAGATGAAAAAACAAAACTGACTTAGGCGATCGCATACTAAGAACAATTAAAATAACCCCAACCGCTAGATATTATTTTCCTAATTCTTGAGATCTTTGGGTTGCAGCTTTCACTGCCTCAATTAATGCCGAACGAAATCCTGCGCTTTCTAATTTTGCCACTCCCGCGATCGTGGTTCCCCCAGGACTGGTTACTTTATCTTTGAGCACTGCTGGGTGTATTCCTGTATCTTTAACGAGGGTTGCCGTCCCTAATACTGTTTGAATTGCTAACTGAAGCGCGATCGCTCTGGGCAATCCAGAAGCTACTCCTCCATCGGCTAAAGCCTCAATTGCTAATGCCACGAAAGCTGGCCCTGAACCTGATAAGCCTGTTACTGCATCCAGCGAAGATTCAGGAACTTCTACCACTTCGCCGACGGCATTAAATATTTTCTTGGCTTGATTGAGATGCTGTTCTTGGGCTTGTGTTCCTGCGGCGATCGCTGTCATTCCTGAGCCAACTGTAGCGGGGGTGTTGGGCATGGCACGAATTACTGGCTGTTGGGGAAAAGCCTGTTCCAATTTCTGGATAGTTACTCCTGCCAAAATTGAAACTATAGTGCTGTCGGTATTAGGGGTAATATCCGCGACCACTAAATCAAATACCTGAGGCTTGACTGCCAATAAAAGTATGTCAGCAGCAGATATCGCAGCCTGATTGTCTGCGGTAACTTGAACTTGATATTTCTGGGTTAAAAAATCTCGTCTTTCCTCTCTGGGTTCACTGACTAATACAGTATTAGCCGCAAAAACTTGTTGCGCCAAAAGGCGGGATAAGATAGCTTCTGCCATTACCCCGCCACCAATGATACTGAGACAAATACTATTAGATTCCATAATCTAATAATACTATTGATTTGATTGATTAATGAAACTTATTGAGCGGCAACGTTAGGTTGTTGTCCCCAAGCTTCAGGTACTGTGGTCGAGCGACGTACATGAGGTTCTGGTGTATGTACATCTTTGAGAATTCCGTTCAGACTGCTTACTTTAACTGAACTAGGAGTAAACAAGAAAATGCTCTCCCCAACACGCTCTTGATGACCATCCATAGCATAAGTACCGCCAGCGATAAAATCAACTGCTCTTTGTGCCTCTTCAGGGTTCATAATATTGAGATTTAGCACCACCGATTTACGTTCGCGCAATGCGAGAATGACTTGGGGCATTTCCTCAAAAGAATGAGGTTCAATAACTACTACCTCAGAATTCCCGTTGGCTAATCCTGGCATTCCGATCACATTATTTATTTTCATTTCTTGTTTGCGGTTATTTTTCTGATTGCTGGGAGACGATACTTTAGTAAGTTCTGGTTGATTGTTGGATGTTGAAGAATTGACGAAGGCTTGGGTATTTATTTCTTCTTGAGCAGGATCGTATTCTATATAATCCTCATCGTCACCTTCGTATCCGTTTTCAATTCCAAAAAATTCTTTTAAGGTATCAAACATATTGCTACAATTCCGATTAATTTACGACTTTAATTGGCTGATAAAATACTTCTTTAAAATTACTGTTTAGTTACAGATCTAATTAAAAACTAAAATTTTTATAGATAACTCACTAATGTAAGTTAGGCTTTGCTAGTCCAAGTTTCTAATTGTTACCCAACTATCAGTTTCATCCTCAAAATTCAATGAGAAAGTGGCTGTATTCAAAGAAATATTTTGTTTGGCGACTCAATTCTACTCTAAATAAACCCGAATGGCAGGTTACTTAAATCCTATTTCTTGATTTAATTCTATTTGTTTTAGTTTTTCTTTACTATTCTTTACAATGACGATGTACTCAGTTCTGAATGTTCGTTTCTAGAATAATTATTTAGCAGTAAAACTTTCCCAAGCAACAGTATTTTTACTTAAAAAATTTCTAATTTTGCATCACATTCGCAACACTGTAATTTCCCTTATTTATACTAAGATTGTTTCAATATTTAGCGATATTTAGTGATCGCGATCGCCAAATATTGTTCTCCCCAGACGAATTTTGGTTGCCCCTGCCTGTATTGCCAATTTATAATCTCCAGACATGCCCATAGATAACTCCTTCATAGTCAGATTAGGGTAAGTTTTTTGTTTGATAGATGTTGCTAACTTTTGAGTTTTTTGAAATGCAGCAAGAGCATCCTCAGGAGATAATCCGAAAGGCAGAATTGTCATCAATCCTTGATAATTTAGCTGCTTCAACTGATTAAGCTGTTCAAGATCTTGTAATAAGTTGCTCACTTCCCAACCATATTTATTCGGATCTGGTACAACTTTTACCTGGAGTAAAACCTTGGGCATGAGGTTCAATTCCGCAGCTAGTCTATTTAATCTTTGTGCCAGAGATAAGCTATCTACTGAATGAATCCAATCGAAATTTTCGATGATTTTCTTAGCTTTATTTTTTTGGATGTGTCCGATAAAATGCCACTTGATATCTGACAAGTCTCGTAGTTGTTGCTGTTTACTTAGAGCTTCTTGAAGGCGATTTTCTCCAAAGTTTCTGACTCCTGCTATGTAAGCTTCGCGCATTCGTTCAATACCAACTTGTTTAGTAATAGCTATCAGTTCGACATTTGGGGGGATTTCCTGGGTAATTGAGTTGATTCTCTGCGAAATATAGCTTGTCATGTAGTCAATCTTTAAATTTGAGCTATAAACTAAAGAAAAGTGCGCTGATAAATAGCCTGTAATTGTCGATGTTTTTCGGTTTCTCGGTCTAATAATAATCTTCGTAGCAAACTTTCTACTAGCATACGAGCATCTGACCTACTTATAGGTTCAAACGAGAAAGACTCGCTGCTAGTAGTTACTGTAAAAAATAGGCGTTGAGCATAGAGGGTAGTGAATAATTCTTGATTATTTTTCAACAAACATATTCTGTAGAGCAGTCCGAAAGTAGGGTGATTTAGATAAACTTCATTTGGTTGCTTGTTCACTCGGTAATTCAATTGATTTTT
>JAAUYH010048018.1_pt1 | contig 11785 bp, 6 predicted proteins | sample 7278061 | NCBI WGS metagenome assembly JAAUYH01 (sample SAMN14350203, study PRJNA611818) | marine sediment metagenome | isolation source: surface marine sediment (0.6m) | place: French Polynesia: Moorea | collected 2018-08 | reverse complement strand
TCTCCTGAAATTTATAAGCAGTGCTAACTGTACTAAGTTTAACAAGGAATTTCAGAGAAATTACTTGAATCTTCGTAGTTTTTAGGATAAAATCAAAGCATGACTTAATTCAGTTGAATCGTTATACACTTGACCGATCTCACAGAGTTTCACGAAGCTAAATTTCAAGCCTGAATAGCTTTCCATCTATTCACTCAGTAACCGGTTTCAAATGTTGTGTCGATATTTCGTTAGTCCTGTTATTTCTCTATTCGGTCTTCCATATATCTGTTTTTCAACGAATATCTGAAATGGCCGTGCATGAAAATTCTGAAATTCAATGCTTTCCATTTTTCACTTTTCTCCAATGCGCAGCAATTTTCCAATTCAAACAGAAACATTACCCATTTTCATGAGATATTTATGGGCTTACCTTCTAAATTTAAGAAAGGTATCCTAATCCAAGCAAACACTGAAACAAGTTGCAAAAAACATAATTACTAAATAACTGAAACTTTATTTCACCTACTAGAATAGGTACGTCAATGTATAGTGCTCGATTAATGAACAATCCGAAGGTGGGCACTTCTGAGCTTTGTATAAATTAGGAGCGATCATTATACTCATTTCGATCTAGCTGTTTCGCAGGGATATAATTTTAATGAAATAAGGAGTACACTCTACTTGCAGACGGCATGGAACATCCGAGTCGCTTTCATATAGACAAATAAGCATATGACCTACTTCGATTAGCAGAAAACTATTCAATTCCTTTTTCAGCCATCATAGTTTTCGATTTTCCGTAGAATTTCTTTGTTTTCTCACTTCCAAACTATGCGCTCGTGAAGTTGAATTTTCTGCCAGTCTTCCATTTGAATGTTCTTTTCAGAACATTACCAATTATCGTCTTAATTCGGAATCTAGATATTTATTTGAATTTTTGCGTGCATTGTACCAGTCGATTCATTGTCTCCTAGTCTTCTTGGTTCCCAATCAACACTAACAGTAAACGCTCCACTCAGCAACTGTATGTCAGATTATAAATTAGTTCCGAAAGCGAATAATTAGAGAAAATAGATCATAGATTGCCGCTAATTATGTACTCCTTGAGCTATGTACAGTATAGGTCGATATTTCGAGTATTACAGATGCATGAAAGAAAAATTCGTAGTCTAGGTTTGTCGAAATTAGAAATGACTACTTCACCATATTTAATTTTGTAGTATTATTTAGAATAATTAAATTAGAACATAACGTTTTATATTGCGGCGCTATTTAACCTTCGTCGAATGGGAATAAAATAAAGCCGAATAATTCAAACAACTCAGAAGCTACACCAGCTGGACACGTAGCAGCGAGGGCGGTAGCTGGAGTTGTAATTATTCGTGCATCATCAAACTTTCTTCAACGAAGACTACAAGATACTTTCGCATGGGCGAGTAGCCCCTTTAACGCCGAGGCGTAATTTTGACTATGAAACAAATACCTAATCATAATCAGGAGGAGACTTGGGACCTCTTCATGATTAGAAGGAGTGACAGGACCCAAAACTACGACAAGGGTTAATATTGCGCTCCTAATTCTCCATAAGTAGATGGCTGTGCTTATTTGGCAGGGTGCTAGAAAGCTAAATTTGTCAATTCCTAGACAAGATATCGTAAACAGCGAGTAAAAGTTGCTTAGTAGAGGCTAAAAAATTCTTCGAATCAAATCCGAGTTTACGAAACTGATTCAGTCACACTTGGATAAACATAAGAAGCGAAACATAAGAATCAAGCATTCTGGAGTTCTAATTAGATCATTTTTTGAAGATGCAGTCTTCTATTTTAAGAGAAATTTATTTGAAAGATAGTGAACGAGTAATTAACTATGGCCTAAAAGAAAGGTCGTTCTATTAATTTAAAATTGATTCAAACGATTTTCATCGGCATGCTGTAAGGAGATGTGACATTCTAAATTGGTTATCCATAATCCTTAAACCACCAATTTGGAAGCCCGATTTGTCCTCCAAATCATATACGAAATTAAATTAAATTCTTACCATCTAAAATCTCTCGTGCGATTAAATTTTCTGGCATCCTTTTCATCTCATCCTTTCTTAGTGCTTATTGTGGTAGTACTCATCATAATTTTCTGTGATGAAGTTATTACAATCTGGAACAGAGCATATTCTCGTTCGTTTTTTTTTCTTTCTCGTATGAAAGATGTGTTGGTGCTCTGTGCAAATAAAAATTCATTTCCTTCAGTAAAACCGTCGATTTAAAATTTTTGCTCTAGGTATTTTATTGGTTGCTCACCTCGATCTATATACCATTTCTGAATTTACTTGTGTATTACCTGTTGATCACCAGAATAGTTAAATCTCACTCTGAAAATTTAACATTTGAAAGGAAAATTAATAAACTTCGCTGTAAATTTTTCAAATTTTTACATTTCAGATTTACTCGAGTGTTGATTCCTTGGAATTTATGTTAAATACATAACAATGCGAATACTAATGCTTTAGACAATGAACTCACCTGACGACATATTGCATAAAATGATTACGTTCGGAATGAATGATTTCAGTGGAAACGCATCTCGTACAGTGCTGGTACAGTATACCTAAATTTCTTAATGAGGGTTTACTGCGGAAATAAGAACGAACTGTTTCGTTCTGGTACTCAGGGTGTCAGTTCTCAAATTCAGATCCGCCACTGCATCACCTGAAGTCTGGTCTTGAACACGTCTTACAATGGCTTCCGAAATGGTGGCCAAGATCAGTGATATTGCTTTCGAAACCTTGACGAAAGCAAAGCAAGGGGATATCGAATCTATCGGTTGGGTTGTTGTGTTCGGACTATCATGCGTGCTTGCTGTTGTTGCGTTCTTTCAAACAATTTTCGGAGATGTTAAGCGTGCAAAAGCGAAGCGCAAAGGCAAATCAGTACTTCCTCCTTCCTATTATGTTGGCTTGCCATTAATCGGAAACATCATCTCATTTGTAAAGGATCCACTAGCTCTGGTTTGGGATGCCTATACAAAAAAAGGTGAAGTGTTCACTGTTCGCTTCGGACCAAAACGATTAACGTTTGTAATTGGACCTGCGGCATCTGAGGCATTCTTCCGTGCTTCGGACACCGAACTAAATCAAAGCGAACCTTATCGGTTCAGTACGCCGGTCTTTGGCAAAGATGTTGTGTACGATGCAACTCTTGAAAATCGATTACAGCATTTTCGCGTACTGTCAATGACGTTGCGTGTGAACATGCTTGAAATGTATGTGCCAATGATGATCAAAGAAGCGGAAGAATTCTTCAAGGGTTGGGGTGATGAAGGTGAAGTTGATCTTGCGAAGGAACTAGCCGAACTCATTATTCTCACGGGTTCACGTTGCATTCTGGGTCGTGAGATTCGTGAAAACCTGTTCGGGGAAGTGTCTCAGTTAATTCATGATCTAGACCAAGGTATGCAACCCATCTCGGTTCTTTTTCCTTACTTGCCAACAGCTGCCCATAAGAAGCGAGATTTGGCTCGAAAGCGTATCGCTGAAATTTTTCAACCGGTGATTGCTTCTCGACGGGCCGGGGACCGTAAAGAAGATGATATGCTTCAGTGGCTTGTTGACGCCAAACATCGCGATGGAACACCGTTTTCCGAAGCCGAGATTGTTGGCAATCTTATTGCTGGGGTACGTTGGTGCATTGGTTCTTCTTTTTTCTCTAGCTGAATTCACTAACTTATTATTCAGTTGTTCGCTGCGCAACACACATCGAGCGCTACGGCCACATGGTTGGGAATGCGTATGCTGCGCGATGAAGGATATTTTCAACGTGTTAAAGACGAGCAGTCTGAAGTATTGAGCCAATTCGATGGAGAATTATGTTACGAGGCATTGGTGAAGATGGACTTACTCCACTCCGCGATGAAAGAGTCATTGCGGATGCACCCGCCGCTGCTGTTTCTAATGCGAAAAGTTCTAGAGCCTCGACTTGCACTGAAGGGACGATTCCACATTCCAAAAAACGACTACATTGTGTGTTCACCGTCTGTAGCTGGAATGTTGCCTGAAATTTATGCTGAACCTAACAAATGGGATCCGGATCGTTTTTTGCAGCCACGTGAGGAAGACAAAGTCGCACCGTACAGTTTCCTGGGCTTTGGGGCTGGTCGTCACGGGTGTATGGGCGAAGGATTCGCGTACGTTCAAGTGAAAACAATTTGGAGCGTGATCATGCGCATGTTTGAATTGGAAGTTATCCACGACCCTATGCCGGAACCAAACTTTGACGCACTTGTCGTAGTGCCGAAGAAAGCCACATGCACGATGCGATACAAACGCAAATCCTAATCCAATTTCTTGTCATCTAGTTCGTATTCTACGAGTCTTCCTATGTAGAAGTCGTTGATCTGTGTACAATTTCCGAGGGATTATAGTGAGTTAGCAGCAGAACGATACGATAAAGGGAACGAGTGAGCCAATTAATGTTACGCACCATATCATGAACCCGAGCAGGATGTTGACTTCCTAAGAATCCAGATGTCGAATCTGCCCCAGCATTTCTAAAGATCGCTTCGCCCCCAGGATGTAACATGACGTAGTCGGTGAAATCGTAAACCTTTCCACTGCTCAAACAAGTCCCAGTAGGTTAGAAACAATTTGTCAATCCATTGAATTGAACGGCTATACATCACGAACTTGATAATAAGCCACAGATCATCTTGCTTGTTGTGCTTCGCTACCTCTTGTTTCGTGAACATTTTCCCATGGCCACTTGCAGAAGGCGTAAATGGGGGACTTGGGAATCCGGAACCACCTGCAAGTCCTCCGTGTCGAGCTCGGCGAATAAGAATGTACGCCGCGCAACATAACACAAGCAGCAGTGCAGCTCCCGATAGAGAGAGGACGGCCATGGTTGGGCTTGTTGGTAAACTCTAGTGTACCCTTTACAGTCAACCAAAATCTAAATGTGAGCCAATTAGTCCTGGCCACTGAACAGGTCCAGTTCAGAATCGTACATGTACAGCTGTATTCATAAATTAGTTGTATTTTACTCTCACCGAGTTGTTTGTGCTATACTGCGGCGGTAGTTGAGTTTCAGATCATCTGGTGATTTCCAAACGAACTCTTTCACGGTCGCCAGACTCGTTTGCGGCTGAATAATTTGTCCATTGCACAAAATCTCTATCTCTGGATCATCAATCGCTGTGTCGTCTGGCAAATGTTCAGCAATATACGAAGCAACTTTTCGGACTCGCAGCACACGCGGAGCATTCAGAGCTGTTGTCTGAAGCGGTGGCAAGTCCGAGTCTTCTGCTGGTTGTAAACTGAACGCCATCTTCTCAACTGTTCGAATTGGCGTTCGATTGTCCCGCACAAGTTCGACAACCCAACTTGGTATTTTCTTTTCTTCGTTACCGTCGAACAAACCCACACGTTTCAATAATACCGGTACAGGAGATGCACCTTCCGTAACAATGACAGGAATATGAACTGGAAACTCATAAGGAGGAAGATTCTGGCCTTTCGCAGCTTGTGTTCGCGAGTCCGAGGCTTGATCGTCACTGCCCGCATCCTTGTTTCCATTCATGTAGTTCTCGTCTCCAGAGTCTTCATATGTTTCCTTGTATTCTTTTAACCACTTCGCAAATAGGCCTCGAATAACATGTTCTCCAATGTTGACTTTAACCTCTTCCGAATCAGCTTGTAATCCAGCGTCTACAGCATAGATTTCAGCGCCGAACACATACTTTTTCACCAAGTGTATAGTGAGCGAACCAAGCCGAATATCAACACTAAACCAGCTTGGGATTGAAACCTCAACGTCGTTCGATTTCGCCACCGACTCAATGTCGTGGCCATCTTCCGGTTTCAATATCCCAAGGCTTTTGAGGAACTTGCCTTCAGTGATATTCCATATACAGTACTCTTTGTTTGCATCACAAGTTAACACATGTCGTCTGTCATTTAAGATCTTGTATGTGATAATACCAGGTAATCCACGGAGTTCAAAAAGAGGTGTTCGGGTATCCGAAAAATCCCCAGTTTCTGGTGGGGTAACACCAACAGGAGTTGCATCTCCACTCCTTCTTTCATCACTGCCATTCGCAGAAGTCGCAGTTGGAACGGGCCATAACCGAATAGTAGAACCTGTGGTACTAACCCAAACACCAGATTTGTCCTCAGTCATGGCCAAATCCAAAATCATATTGCTACGCGGGTCAACGTCTGCACGATCAACGATGTTGCTTGCGAGCTCTGTTTGTGAGCAGTATTGCCAAATAGTTCCATCACGCCCGCCTGAAAGGAATGTGCTGAAATCTCGGTCCGCGGTGAGTGCCCATATACTGTCTGAAGTGTAAGAATCGAATGATCGTATACACCTTTCCATTCGCAAGTCCCAATACTTGACTGTTGTATCTGTACTGCCGGATAGAACAGCGGAACCGTCGTACTTAAAGACAACACATCGAACTGAATCCGTGTGGCCCCGCAGGCGCACAACACGCTCACCAGTTCGCAGATCGTAAACCGAAATAGAGCGGTCAGTAGAGCCCGCAACAATTGAGTGACATTCACTCGACCCACTCAAGCAGTATATCGAACTAGGTGATGGCTTCCCATCCAACTCGCCACCGCATTTCATTTGCACGCGCCCTGTTACTAGGTCCCAGACGATAACGCTTCCGTCGAGAGATGCACTCGCAACTCGATTGGCGGGCACGCAGGACAGGGCTTTGACGTAGTCGGTATGTTCGGTGAGCGTGCGCAAAGAGATGTTCGGCATAGCAGTATTCCATACTTTAACAGTAGTGTCGCTGGAACAGGAAACAAGTCGTTCTCCTCCTTGCAGAAAGACGATATCATTAACCCAATCGACATGTTCGTCGAAAGTTTTATGGGCGTTGTCCGAAACACCCACAGAAGAAAGGTCTGCATATGGAGCTTCAGGACAGTCCCTTTTCGACAAGGGTACTGCATTCCATTCCCGAACTGTCCCATCGCGCCCCGCGGAAAATACACTCGCTCCACCACGACTTAACGCCAGCGCTGACACCCCACCTCTGTGTTTTTTCTCGGGCGAACGCAAAATGTATGAGAGTTTGCCATCTCGAAGTCCCGATGATGAAAAGCCGACCATCGATGCTTAGACACTCCCGTCCACTTGGACGGATGTACAGCTCAACCGCGGTCCGACGATCCAAGTCGCTTCAAAGGTTGATGCTCTCTTGTCTCTAAAACTGTTTGGGTGCAGATACAATGTTGCTGTAAGCAATTGCTCCGAAACAAATAATTTCGAAATTTCACATCGTGCGTGGACCATCCAGCAATCATCGAGTCGCGTTCATTGTGTGGCCTGTCAAAATACCGACGAGCTGCCTGGTTTTGAATTTTCCCACGCACGCTAGCGATGCACTTCCGCCGATTGCGGCGCGCATGACCGGACGTGAAGTCCATGATGATAGCTTTAATATTGAGCAGCTTTTGGAACGCGTCGAATTCGTGCACTCGGCTGCGACTCGAGAATGGAAGAAGGAAGAAGACGAGCTGGCTGATATGGTTGAAAAATTACACGAGCATATGGATGCGGTGGCAGACAGATATGCAGAGGGAAAAGCGCAAGTCGACCGATGTATCTCTATTGACACACAGCGGTCGGAGAATGTCAAACGAAAGCACGAGGAGCTTATTGAGGAATTTCGTGAGAATTTTTCGAGTTTAGTAGAGCCACGTTCGTTTTTTTGGCGAACACTTGACAAAGTTGGCTTTTACATTACTCTGATACTCTCTTTTACTTTTGTGGTTCCGCTCACAGCGTGTTATTCGAAGACGCTTCGCTTTATCCGAACACGGCGAAGACGTTTTTCGAATTCTCGTGAGCGACCTGCGTGGACTACTGGGCATGGTGAGGTGGAGCCTGACTTTGTATCGAGTGACTTTTTTGGTGAAGGTGGATTGGCTTCTCTGGCTGTGAGTCCTTTACGGAGAACAAGTAGTTCGTTAGCTGGTCGACGACCTCAAATAACTAAGAAGGTGAATGCGAGTTTATCTCTGAATTCACTTGAGTCAAAAATCACAGTAACCAAAATTAGAATGGAAGAACAAAAATCAAGTGATTCAAGTACGGGTTCGGATCTGAATTCCGCTGCTGCAGCTAATGGATCGCGTGATGACAAAGTTTTGAATGAATTCGGGTCAGCTAATGGGCGACGATCAAGAGGTTCAGTGAACGGTAGAGAGGAAAGTGTACAGTCAGATAGTGGCGTGTTCCTGGAGAGACTGAGAGATGCCGAATTGAAATCGAATGGGCAATGCAAAAAGACAAAGGAAGACAATATAGGATGGGTTCGAGTAGACACGGAAGGTTGGCCAGAAAGCTCGAATTCAACTGATTTTTGGTCGGCTTTTGGAGATACCGGTGAGTAGTAATACTTCGGGACTGAAGAAGACCCTTCGGAATAAAACTAAATTACCTTCTCGAAGAAAAGCAGAATTCCATTTGTTTATGTGCGCCTATCAGAACCGTTTAAATGGGTTTGCTCAGAGTAAACATGCACGCCAACCGTATCTCAAATCAGCACCATTCATACTGTGTAGTAATGTAGAGTTGCAGTGCAAAATTCTAACGAGTCATCATACTGTACATAAAGAGGTAATTTGCGATTCGCTTTGTGCCGTACATCTTCCATTCTATTGTACTTGGACTACGTAGAGCACCACGATTTCGTGGTCTGGTTGAATGTCGCGCTCACGACTAGCTGCATTTTGCAGTACTATCCACTGGCAATCATCTCGAATGCGAACTCAAAATGCACGATATTATTCATGTGCAACCAGTCCCACACCCGCACCCGCAAGAGTTCCGAAAACGAGCTCTATCAAGCTTTTCGCGTGTGATATGGTACGTTGTTATCGAGACTAGCGTATCAACAGCTCCTTTGATTAACGCTTTTTACAATGTTTAACCCAGGATGGTACAATTCTCAACACTAGCTGCCAGATTACGGAAGAAAACATCAATGCAGTGGAGCGACTGCTAAAAGAGACTGATGTGATTTTTGTTCCGGCGACGGGAAAGTCACGAGTTGGTGCGTTACGCAGCATGGGACGTTTAGGAACAACCCTGAGAGACATTCATCCAAAAGGAGTTCCTGGGGTGTTTTGTCAAGGACTAGTGGTGTATGGGATGGATGGGGACATCGTGTTTGAGGCAGGTGTCGACTTTAATGTTGCATCACGCGTAACAGAATTGGCCGATGCATTAGATTTGTCGCTGATTGCCTACAGTCGTGATTCCATATTGAGCAATAAGGAAGATTATTTTACAGATTTATTGCCGACTTATCATGAACCCGCAGTAACGGCAATCGGTGACTGGAACACCGTCATATCACCAGGAAAACAAGTTATCAATAAGTTCATATTCATGGCTGAGCCGACTCGAATAGACAGTATTCGACCTATAGTTCAGAAGGAGCTTGGAGAAGATGCACACTGCACACAGGCACAATCAAATATGTTAGAAGTACTCCCGAAGAATACCAGCAAAGGTGATGGACTTCGCCGCTTGTTGGGAGCATGGAACATTTCCCCGGACGAGGTTCTCGGTATAGGTGACGCTGAAAACGACGTAGAGATGCTGAAAATGGTTGGTTTGTCTTGTGCTATGGGCAATGCGTTGAATTCGGTGAAGCAAGTTAGTCAGGTTGTCGATCTTCCTTCGAATGACGAGTCAGGTGTGTCCGCAGCCATACACCGATTCGTACTCGCCTAGTAACGTACAAGGCGCAGAATGATTGTAAATGGATATAAGTTGCTCTTTGTCCCTCTCAATTACAATTGGCACTATGTGATTAGTGTGATGCGTATTAGATCTATTATTACAGCCAATCATGTTATCGATTACTATTTATTGTAATACTAGTTTGTCATGAACAAAATTCGACGAGTAGCTTAAATTCTTCGATTCCTGGATCGGCTTCAACATTCTGAAGCGAATCAATAAACAACTTTCCGCTATTTTATGAAATCGCTATTCCAAATAAGAAAAACATCTAAATTTACTCCAAGAAAATAGACATCTGAATTGATTTCTTTTTCAATTCTGCCTCTTATTTCCGACATTGATAAACGAGGTTTGTTATCATAGCGAAGTGAAGGTCAGGAAAGTGTAGTAGAAATGACAAGCAGGTTGTTGAATTTTGAGTGTGAGTTCAGATTTAAACAATGGCTATACAGTACCAGCGAAAACGTTAGTGAAATAAAGTTTTGAGCTTGATGACATATTGTTATCCACGATTATTCTCAGCACTACGACTTCGATAGTCAAACATATTAAACATTTGAAAAACTTTAATTTTCACCATTAGTGTACTGAAAATAACCTTACAACCTAAGGCAGCTGAACACGTATTAATAATCCAGGGATCGTTTAAAGACATATAAGATGCGGTAAAATTGCTGTGAACTAATACTTTGAGAAAATTATAGTGCATAATTTCAATGAGAAAGTATATGAAAAATTCTTCTATGGTCGAACACTAATATAACTCGAAATTATTTTTTATGAATCACTCAAGCTTTCTTTTAGAATATAAAATTTCTTCTGTTCTCAAAATATAAATGAGAACTTGATCCAGAGTTGTGTATTTTAGCTATACTAAAGGTTGTTTTACCATTGAATCCAACTACGAATGATTAAAATTTTCAACAATTGAGATAGTATAGTCAAAACCCGACTGCAACGGGTAAAAACCGAGAGGATTTCAGCGTCATTTCAAAGCGTTCAAAACGTTGACTATGATCTAATTCAAAGAAATATATATATATATATCAAGCATAGACTCATATATGGCCTCAAAGTGAACTAATAACCCAGTTTAGAAGAATTCAACCTGTCGAAGTCAAAGAAGTGCAGAATATAATTTTTTGTTTCATCGATAGTGTGATCATGAAAGTAGCCGAAATTAACATCGCCAGACTAGCTGAGCTATAATCAATTAAATGATATTTAGTTCTAGCTGTAGATAGCCCGAAGAGTGTCTTAGGATATGTTTGTCCTGAGATAATTTGTCACAGAATCATTGGATATACAATTAAAGAATTACAGAAGAGATTCCCTAGCTTGCTATTCAAAAAGGATTCGGAAACCTTGGGCCCAATTATAAATCCAGAGTATTGGCGTATTAAAACAGTTCGCGTGCAGTAGCATTCGATCATTCAACATTTTTTCGGTGCCAAGAAAGAATTTCCATTACTTCTCTTGCAATCGTGAGATACACCAGTAAGAGTGACTAAACACCGGTAGCTGCACTGTGCCCAAAGTACATCTCAGTACTTCTTTGTCACATCGAAGACTGTTTGAATAACATTCGCTACAAATCAACAAGAGCAACAGGACTGTTTCGGAAAATAAGTCAACACACTCGAACGGTCCGAGATAATCTTCTGGCATTTTTAAAAAAACTAACTATATATCGGAGACTGAAACTAAAGAAAATTCCGTTTTCTTTATACAATTCTAGCTGTATGGAACGCAATAAAATGAACGATCGTACATCAAAGGTTTTTGTATGGAAAAACCATGACTGAACCTAGTTCCAAGGTAATGAACTTTGTCAGTTGTATACAATATTTTCAGGATCACTCAAAATCCGTATTATTATTCCAGAGTATACCTTTGAAAATGAATATCGAGCTTCTGCAGGGAACTCATGACTTTTGGAGCTCAGAATAAAAGCTGAAAAAGGAGATAGTACGTCTAGCTGAAAAATTTATATGTTCAGTTAAAAAATTATCCCAGAAGCTTTCATATTGATATTGAAG
>JAAUYH010008463.1_pt1 | contig 11785 bp, 11 predicted proteins | sample 7278061 | NCBI WGS metagenome assembly JAAUYH01 (sample SAMN14350203, study PRJNA611818) | marine sediment metagenome | isolation source: surface marine sediment (0.6m) | place: French Polynesia: Moorea | collected 2018-08 | reverse complement strand
CGCTCACCCAATCTTTCAGCGTACGACCAGGACTCGGTGTCGAGTACCCAAATCCTGGACGGTCCAATGCATACACATCGAACCCATGCTCTCTCGCTGCGTCTTCGCCAAAAAATGCTTCCATCCTGCTACCTGGCGTACCTGCAAAAAACAAAATAGGTATGCCAGTCGGATCACCAACGCGTGCGTACGAAAGTTGTCTACCATCTTGTAGCTGGACAAGTTCGTGAGGAAATTGTTGGGAGGACGCCATCGTGTTAGGTGAAAGGTTCAGGCAAGAGTGCTAGTTTGCACCTGAGTATTACTCCATGGTGGATGCAAGTACTGACAGTCCATATAAAAATCCGAACAGCAAACGAATGGTTATTTTCGCAGTTTCTTCGATTTAATTTGCGATAACTGTAATACACAAAATCCAACCATAAAATGACGTTGATAAACTTGAATCGTAGGAAATTACTGTCTCTCTGAAACTAAGACAAATCAGCATCTATGTGAACTATTAGCAAAAACTACATGAAGCGAGAAACTTGCTAGCAAATTGAAATCGAGCTAACTTTTGTCGATGAATTGCCAGTACGACTGTATACCGCACGTCACTGAGCCTTAAACGTCAGGTTCAAGGCTGCACGCTCTGGGATCAGTAGCAGCTCATCGTAGACAAGACACAAACACTCAAGTCGCACCTAAATGAATTGGTTTATGTTCTATGTATCTTATATCTATCAGGTACTCGAGTAGTCAATTTAAATACTGGTATCATATCACCAGTGCAAATTCATGGTGTCTGTCATGATACAATAGTAAACAATTAAGACGACTGAGGACAGTCTACAAAGGTGCTGAAAGAAGACAGAGATACAAAGAATTACTGCTGCTGGATGACAGATAGATGATTCAACAATTCTGAAGTACTTTATTCAAAAACTTTCTGACGCTGCAGTGATTAGTAAGGGCAGTATTGTTTTGTTCAGGTTGAGTCTGCCGTAAAATCAAGGTGGAGGAGTCCTCAAGTATTCATTATAGTAGCTAAACTACCTATGTTAACTAAACAATTTTAATTATAAGTAAAACTTCAATAATCTTAATACAATAACAGACTTGAATAATCAAAAAGCTAAATAATGTTAGCTCATCAATTAGGTATTTAGCATCATATTAACATAAAGCAGTAAAACAGTAAAAATTGGTTTGTTGCATTAAACAGATTCGAGGGGTCTTGGTTTCTGTGATCTGAAAATCTGCTGTTAGGCTACTGTGATCTGGATACAAACATAGAAGTTAGAAGGAAATATCGTACCGCAATTAGTTTGCAGTCAAAGTCGGTGTAGATTAACCAGCCATAAACTCCATGCAGCAGTGTTTTATAAACAACAGTTCGTTTGGTTCATTGTAGGCTATTTAAAATCAGTTTATTCATGTATCTTGCCTAAGCTCTGAGATTTAGCTAGAAATAGATAATTAGGTAACATGGGAAATAGCTAGTTTAGGTTAAGCCTAGTCTGTTACAACAATTAGCAATGAAAACTGGATTATTCAACATGGATTCCAAACGAAAATTCATAACGTATCGATCTTTAGATGAAATTGATTTTCTTTCAAAGAATGGACTTGCGAACGGCCTACCAATCTCGGCTGTGCTATAGAATAATTATCTACGTATCTCGGAAAGACTGAGTAACGTACGGATTGATATTAAACACATTGACTTGCTTAAAAATTTGTATGAAAAAGATAATCTAGCCTGTGAAGTGACTGAGATGGATCCAACATGGAAGAGATTATCATATGATCAGGTCGAACTCTTTTTGATTATTCAACTGACTAGGAGCGAGCCCAGTGACTTCTTGACTGCCTTATATATCAAAACACGAAAAAAAAGAAGTATTTCTTTTTTAGGCAACCCGTGTTTCTTATATAATATGTATGTAACCCTTTTTGATTTTTCTAATCACGTAATTTTTCCGCGGGTCGTTTGAAACTCGATTTCACCAGCGTTTTGCATGGATTTTAAAATGATCGGCTCTATCGCTAAAAAAACAACAAGATTGTCATCCAACTAAATCTTAGATTGATTGTCTGAAGTAAAAGGAAACACAATAATACGATAAACACTAGAAATGTATGCCGAGATTGAGTATTCTACAATCAAATACAATACATCCGGTGTCTGGGCTTCGGCGCAATATTTCTCAGGTGATCATTCAGTCAGGGATAGTCAAACTGTAATTAGAATATTGGAAGCACAATTCATTTCAGTCCTCTCATCCTTCTGGATTTTTGGCTTACTAAATTGCTTTAATGTTTCCTGGAAAGACATTCCTTTCTTGAAAAATTATTAGAGAAAATTTATCAAATTGTTCTTTATTATGAAATACATCAGAACAGAAGTAAGAACAGACTAAAAGGTTGAATTAGACTTAAACAGTGCTAATTTAATATAAAAAATGGCAAAATTCTTTTGATCTTTGCATAGAAGAGCAACTGCCATGGGTAGCCAAAAAATTTCAAATAGAAGATTATGAGATAATCTGTAGAAGCAAATCAAGCGCCACTGATCACAAGCATATCTAATATGAAGCCATGTCACCAATGAATATATACACTTAAGAACGTGAACCGGACAAGCTAACAGCAATGGAACATACTTTAATGATGATACTAAGATTATCACAACAAAGTCGAACAAAAAGATTTTTCACAAATGCTTCTCAACAACATGTTTTTCAAGACAGTAATCCAAAAACGCCACGATGCAGAGTCTTATCTCTTTACGAAAAGGTTCGAAACAAAGGCTGTATATATTTCGAGTTTTTTCTGTGATTCATTGCATTTTGGTTGTGATCGGATACTGCTTTGAATTTCACCAGAAAGTTTTCAAAAATTTGCTGTCAAATAATGAAAGCAATTCTTGAATCCTTTTATATTCATCATGATTTGAATAAGCTGTACCAATTTAGTCAAATCGGTTGCATATTAGTTTCTCTATAAGCAAAGAATAAAAATGATGGATTTATCGCAGTTGTACTTAGTCCTCCTGATGAAGCTGAACAAGAATCGAAAACAAGTAGAGAGTATAGCTCTACGATCACAGGTCTTTACGAAATGATTTTTGAAATTAGTACCGTATCAACAACCCCTACCGTTCCAATCAACTTGAGAGGGACAATAAGAGTATTTTTAGGCTGCTAAAGGATTAGGATAGTTTTATGATGCTGGTATGGTCTGATTTCATCATTATTTGACGCCATCTACATTTGTATTGAAAAGTATGAAAATATGTACTTCCAGCGGAAAATTGGAAATAGATTGTCGGTGATGAACCAGATGAAATTCGTGAACGAAAAGTTATAAATTCACAATCGGGTTTCCATGAATCTTGATGTCGAAAAAAACTTGATAATTCCAAAAAAACTGCAGAATTCCACGCTAGTTTTGTTCTTTTTTCACACTCAAGCTGTTATTTACCCTCAGTAGCACTTTCTCTGTAAATATTTTGGCTGGATCATAGAATAAAAATCTCAGTTGGCACGACGTTCAATTCCAACGATCCTGATCTCACGAGTTTGAAGTTTCTCATATTGAAATTCCATACCTGTGATGTATCAAATCCGTTAATAGTTACTGTTGATCCACCAACCCTAAATTCTATTTCTTCGCTTTTAACTCAATTCATTTCGGTAATTTCACTTTTTGTACCCAACATTATTACTGCTACGCTCTCATTGTTTGCATTTTACGACATGATTTCGGATTTTCAGCAGAAAATTGTTGATCTTAGGCTTGTCTGATTGGCGGCCACATGCCAGTGTGTCATTTAGCAACAGACCTGAATCTGATTAGACCAATTACGGCTTTCTTCACCTCTCCGCTCGAAAGAAATAGCCAACTGTGGTGGGACTTCTATATTTTCCTTAAGCAAGATTCTTTTCAGAACTTTTACCGTACCGCGAACAGTTTGTATTCTCGATAAAGTTCCGTAGAGTATTTAACAATCACTATGGTTTGTGAACAAAGCAGCACAACGAATGCCACAGCCACTTCTTCTGAACGTGAATCTTATTGCCGATCGCTATCGGTTTCGGTTTTGATCGTACAAGAATTTGCTATAAGTCTAAGGAAACTTGTGAAATATAAATTACATTTTCTGTTGACAACGAGAATTAGATGTACTGCTGAATAAAGCAATAAATTATTCCAACACTTACTGTACGAAAGTAGAATTCTTGAAAGTTTTTGATTTTATGAGAGCGTGCTACTAGTACTGCTTACTTTTTTATTCTACTTTGACTTTATTTAGAATTTTAAAGACGGCCAAGAATACTGGATCTAATTTGTCACTGTTTACCATGCCTACTAATTCGTTCCAGTTCAAAAATGAGTCTCAAAGCTCTCATTTTAGATGATTACCTTCAAGATAAACGGTACCGAAAACTTGATTCTCAGTAAGACGACATATCGCCAATTAATGGGTCTTCAAAGCCTAGGCTTTAAAGGAAACATTTCCATGCTTGGCTATTACTTCCTTTATTCATCTGAGTAGCTCCTTCTCTTAGGCTTCACTCTTCTTTCATAATTAATTAATCGTAATCAGAAGTGAAAGATAAAAAGTAGGCGTTGTAAAAATTGTATATCAAGTTCTCCTCTGCTCGAAATAATTGACTGATATCCCACATCACCCTTTTTCTTAATTCGTTTGTATTCCTTTTCTTTTATTTCTCTTTAATTAGCTTCTCTTTTCAATCAAATTCTCTTTCCATTATACACATACATTAAGTAATTGAAAGCCTACACTTCCTACAGGTACTTCAATGTCCAATTACTACCTAAACATAATCAGGATTTCTTCATTTTCAAAACATTTTATGAATTTCTACTAGACCTGAATCATACTTGTACTACCTGTACTATTACAGCGACGATACGACTGCTAATACTGTAAAATCACAGAAGCGGATCTTGCGGAGGGCCTGAGCCTCCCTTCGGGAAGCACGCAGTTTTGCCAACCAGGTACTTCTGTCTGCGAGGCGGACTTTATCAGATGGCTTTCTTTCTGTGTGGTGTTCTATCATAACTGTCGAGCTCTATATGAACTACTTCGACCACCAATCTTTTGGTCGCCGATACACTAGCCTGAAGCACCACTTCTTGGTTTCCTTCATTGACCCGTTTGCACAATATCACTACCCAGAAATTTTCTATCAAGTTCACAAAAACGGCATACTCCATGATGCGATGGCTCAAACACCCTTTAGCTATCATCTACAACAGTTTTAGCATATTATGGGTCTACTTAAATTCAAAATTCATTTTTGACTAGGCTTGATTTGAAAATTGGGTAGAATAGTGCTTGAATCACAATTGCTTTCAGCAAACCGATGTTTTTACAATAAGAATTTATTGCCAAAACGCTATTCTTCTTATTGCATTGATTCCTTGTGCACCTTAAACTGTCGCTGAATTTATGAGTGCATGGATGCAGCTACTTTTTTTAAGAGATGGCAGCTAGAAAGTAACATAAAACCAGTTGAAATTTACTGTAGCACTATTATGTTCAACGATGAGGAAAGATGGATAACTTCGCATCAATAAGACGGGGATCAACTTCTAAGACATGGCTGGGAGTTTTCATAGTTTGCTGGGAACACGGAACATGGTCAATTATTTTCGGGCAGAAGTGTATCTATTTCATCTACAGTCCTCTGAATTTTCGGGAGAAGTGATCCAATCAACTCTCCAGAGCCGTTCGATGCAAACCGAGAAACAGAAATTCATGGTAGGAAGGCGTTTAACGGAAAGGTATTCGTACAAGCCACACAGCCATTTAACATTGCAGTATGAAAAATTGTAACATCGAAATGTTCAAGGAAGGTCATCTGGAGTTTTGCAGTACAGCAGTCTAGCCGGATCCATTAAATATTGTAAAAATGGAACAAGATCAAAAAGAAACAAGCTTTGAAACCAGTGTCTACGGAAAGCTACTTAAGAAAAATTGAATAAACGGTTAAGAACTTTATGAATTCAAAGTAAGTGGCTTGCATTGAGTATATTGCAATTGATTCAAATTTTAAATGCAACCTGGAGTGAAGAAAAACCTTGCCTGCTAATACTTTGACATACGCTACTGCAGTGAATATCTCAGTTGTAAATCGAACAGTCAATATTCTAGGCTCGGTGGTCGAATCTCAACTCTTTGCTAGTTTGTTGCCGTATCAAAAATTATTAGTGAGTCACGCTCAAATATATAACTGATAATAGAGAAAATCATAGGTCATATGTATTATTGTGCTCATTCAGTTACCCAGCACGGGCGATAAATTATCTAGTCCAGTATTGCAGTTTAAACAATTGAGGGCGAAAATTTTGTATTTTCGTCGCACTGTAACTTTACTTCTTTCTCCAATAGAATTTTTCTCGGAATCATTGTCTTAGGGTCCTTTTTTAGAGAAACGCAAGTTGTTTAGCGATTTCAGGCTGATACACATAGAACGAACGAACCTTGGAATAGAGAATAAAATGTAGTGCCAAAGAACAGATTTGAGCACGATATTTCAGATGCACCAGTGTGATACACAATAACAAACCAAAATATTATCCTCACCGAAAAAAATTACGCCATTTTCGTTAAGGGCCTTCTGTTAATTGCCAAGTTCCGAAATTAGTAAACTGAATCAGTGATTAGAATCCAGTTTTGGATAAATCATTCTGTTGTTCTTGTACGAAACCGCGTGCAATCCTCAAGATAGCAGAAATTCTCAACTGTAATACTTTATTCGTTAGATCAATTGGAGGAACAGAAAAAATAATCGTCTCCGGAAGAGTAAACCAACTGCTAGTTCAATAATGTATTTTTAGTGTAATTTTTTTCTAAAACCATGGCGTAGGGTTTCTGACTCGGACGAAATGTAATTTATTTCGTACTTTCCATCTTTTTAAATTCTCTCTGTTTTTTGTGATTTCTCCGCTCGTAAAACTGTTTTCTACTAGCTCCAAAATCAACATATTTCCTGGATTACCTACTGAATGATCAAAGCTAGTGGGCAAATGTTCCCGTTTCAACTCTTCATCAGTTCTGTCCCCATGTAAATTATTAAAGAATCTTGTTCGTCAACAATGAATGAAAGAACCATTCCTAGGAAATACATGAGAATTGATTTCGAGATCGTCCTTCACTGATAGTAAATAATACATAACAGCAAAAACTCAAAATCAGTACTTCCCACAATATTCTAAATTATGTAGCTTCCGATTTCTCGTTCTTGCAAGTATGCGCATTATCTGATTCGCACCTCTATACAAGACAGAAGCAAGTTGAGAAGATTTCATGAACAGAGAAACTGTCTCATGAGATTCGTTTAAAGCTTTAAATGTGCACCCGACAACCGATCAGAGGCTTGGATACATTTTGGACGAAATGTGCCGATTGGATAGTCCTATGCAGTTGAAAATCTTTCAGAGGGTACTGATGCTCAAAGGGAGTGTAGAATCGACTAAATTACAAATAAAGATTTGGTATGAGCCAAATTGTCAATTTAAATTCGAAGCATAGGGTTAACCGAGCTCTAGTGGGTCGAAAAACAAATTTATTGCTTGCCTAGCCTTTCAAATAAGCTGACAAGCTAATTCAATAGTTCAAGAGTCAACAAAACTTGATGAAAAGAGATGTTATAGGAACTGCAGGCGGAGACTAAGCGACTGGAAAAGTTACTCCAACTTTTTACATGATATGCCATTATAAATAGTAATCAAAAGCCATGGAGGCCCAAAAATCGGCAAATTGTTCGAGCAGATACAAACTTCAATCTTTTCCCCTCAAGATCATCTCAGCATATAATTGAAGTCTAATACTGTTGTGCTGCAAAGATAGTTGCACGTATGAATTTTTACAAAACATCCTTGAATACCTTTCTATTCCAATTCGGAACGGCTACGGCAAGATCTATTGAAAGCATTGAAATCCAGTCAGAGAACTTCCAGGAAGAGCTTTATCTCATTGATTCAAGATTTGATCTGCCACCACAAATTTCACACCGAATTGGCATTTCAGCTTGCTTCAGTGAGCTAAAACCACTAAAGGAAAAAGAAATCAAACAGAACGATTCGGAAAATAATTACAGTGTGAACAAAATTTATCTCGGAATAAGCATACAGATATTAAATGATTATCAAGAAAATATCTTTGATGGTTTGATCTCGCATTTCTGCATATCACCAGTCTTCGCAATGTGGAAACTGGTTACTATCCATCCAGTAATTGTCCCAGTGATTATTCTACTTTTTCTGGGAACTGAATCGAGTATCCAGAAAACAACTCAGCTCTACAGCGTGGCCTATGTAAGGAAAAGTTATGTGATGGGAACCAGCAACATAAACGCACAGGATAATCCTTATACGATTCCTATTTCTTTGCGGTTCCGTTCCAGGAACAGTAGATCGACTTTATTCCGGAGGCAAGTACGACATTCCAGGGCTTCAACGATAGAAAAATCCGGTTTTTTATGCCGTAAATATTTTGCAATGGAGGCGCATTAGCAATTTTCCGAAGCTCATCCATTCGCTCATGAAGATCATCTAGTGCAAATGACACACTAGAAATTTTTGAGGCTAAGCAAGAGAACTGTAAAAATTTTTCCGTATGAGGACGAAGTTTGACTACATCCGAAATCATTAATCGCCAAGTACTCTCTTGAATTCCAGTTTGGTTAAAGCTTTATGCCACAAAATGTTAGACAGGCGAGCTGTCAGATTATTGCGTCCTACGTATTCTTGAAAATTAAAAAGCGGTATGAGAAGGTGCAGAAGGACAAATGAGACGCGTTGCTGGATCATATGATTGTATCGATACTAGATGCTCACTTGAGGCCAAAACTTACTGGCAATCCTTGCGTGACTCTAATTATCAGTTAGTTGTTCCTCCCCTATTTCATACGCTGAAACCGTATCTTCATGCTCAGACAGCGGACATATCCCGTGATATCGACTGTTGAGCGGAGGAAAGGAGAGCGGATATGATTCATATTATTCAAATTTGCTAAAGGACGATTAGATGTGATGAGAAAAGCCAAGCCGGTTCAAAATGTATTATCTATGAGTCGTAATCCACATTTTCTCCGCGAGAACCCAGTCGGCAAAAGTTGGGTAAACACCAACCAATCTCAGGTCGTTATTGTTTTCTCATAATTTTTTGGAAGCCTGTGCCGTCAGTAATCGTTTGTTTACTGCAAAGTATTTTCAAACAGTGAAGAAAATCGAAAAGTCTCGTTGATTGACAAGGATGCGTGCATTCCTGGCTCCTAAACCTTTGTTCACGGCTGAATAGGTCAGTCGTATGACACATGTGATGTATCTCATCTCTTTCAGAGAATTATCTTGGCATAGTCTGCTTGTAGAGGAATAACATATCCATGTCAGAAAGAGAGATTGCAGAGTGCAGTGTCTGTGAACAATGTCATTTCTCATTGATTCATAGTTCCTCCACCGAGAGAGTAATGAGAAACCAGCAAAGGAACAGAGCGAGATTAGAGAAATCAAATGCGCTTGAATACAATAGCCTGATCATTCTACCTCCAAAGCAGAACATCGCCAAAAATGTTCATTCGCTATACTTGCACAGAGAGAACCGATTCAATATGATCAGAGACATGCCATTTCATTGTCAGACCCGCGAGGCAATTCTTGCTCTGTAGGCGCTCAATGGATCAATAAGATTTATAGATTTCTCATTGCCTTAATGATTAATATTCTGTTTTTGGAATCAACACCCGACACCTCCAATAGGGCATGTATCAATATTTTCTCAAATCTGTCTCAGCTCCATTTCGATAGTGCTTCGTAGGGCCTATAATAAGTGACAAAGAAGTTGCTGTCTGTCCAGTTGTGATTCTAAGACCACAATTTCTAACGACAGCGGCGAATTCTCTACGAGCAAACGAAATATGCGGCGAGTTTCACGAAATGGAGGAGAAGAATGAATCATTGAGTGATACGCTTTAAGAAATCGAAAGAGCACCGCCATTCAGGTAAACCGACAAGCTTTTCGGATATTTTAATCTTCTTGATACAACTGTGAAAAGAAAAATTGTTGCAGAAACCTGTAAATTTCAAACAGAACACTCCAGAAATACACACGATCGACAATCAGCAGACATTCCACACCAAGCGAACTCAACTTACTGTTATGCGATAAGACATAAAGCATCCTCTCATAACTCAGTCTGTGTCTTGTTGTACACAAAAGCCAGGGAAAACCAGCTTGCTTTAGGTCCACCAGCCCAAGTTTTCTGCATCAAAGAATTGGAGTATTGAGAAAGACTTGACAGGATTCGCTTCCATGTTTCCACTTTTCAATCAAGATAAATCGCTATTGCAGGAAAAATGAGCTGTGTGTATTCCAACGAAAATTATTAATGTACAGAAAGGAAGAACTTGATGTTGGTGGAACAAGCGAATTCACTGAAGGATATAGAAGAGAATGCACCAAATTTAAAGATGGTGCTTTCGCATGAAGAAATGATAAAGCTGAAGGTGATGAAGACGTAGCTATTTCCAGTGCTGAAACATTCTTAAAAGATTATGTTCTACTTAAACTTGAATCGTAAGATTTCGCGGCAGGTGGAAAGGGGGAATAGGACGACAAACTGTAACCTTGAATCATTTGAGGAACCAACTTGATTTCCCAATCCTAGTCCAACGCGATTGCATGTTCATCGATACAATAAGCAATTGGAAACATTTCTTTGGATGCACTGCTTAATTTTCCTGCAGTCGATGACAAAAATATTTTAAAAGGAACAGTCGTGCCTCCTGACTACTTTTGGAATCGTAATACGCAATATAACATAACTTCCGAAGAAACTATTGCCCAGATTCCAACTTCAGTTGAAATCAGTATGTCGAAATAGAAGTTCGAAAATACTGAAATACTAATTCAACTCGTAGGATTTACCTTTTTAGTTAATTAAAATTTTATTTGTGTTCCCTTAGAGTTTTAATTATTAGAAATAACTAGAATCAATTTTCGTGTACATAAACGACGTCGCATGGGAATTAAAATTCGAAGACCAACAGTAACAGAAGCTCGCCTTAGCTACACCAACCTGACGTCGAAGGATGTGTGCGGTTGCAACATCTGATTTTATTCACATTATCTACATTACCTACACTGATTTCACTTTTGTAGTCGTATTGGTGACACAATTATTAGATCATATTTGATCCAGTGCACTACCGCGCAAAAGATCAGGACTTTGTCAGAGCGCCAAAAAAGTAACCAACAACAACATGATGCTTACAAAGTATTGATTTCTGAAAATGCAGGAAATCTAAGTCAGTGAAAACTATCTACCCCTTTTTCCTCCTTATTTATCTATTTTCTCTTATCAACCTTCTTTTCCCTTTTTTATACTTCTATTTAGCATCCTTCTATGTTTTTCTATCAATTTATTTTCCTTTTTATTTCTACTATTAATGATAAAAACGAACCGTTTCCTACAGATTTACTAGAACCTGATCTTTCCTTGATTCTTCCTAAATCTGGGACATTTTAAGATTTTATCATAGATACGATTTACACGTATACTATTTGGACTCTCACAGTAATGTACGACCCGAATTACACTTTAAGCATCCCAGGGGCGGCTCCCGGCAGAGTGCTCGGCCCTCTCTTCGGGGGGGGGGGGGGGGGGGGGGGGGGGGGGCCCCGGGGTGTTTTGAAGGGGGGTTTTTTGTTCGGGCATGGAGGGCACGTGGCAAATAGCGGAAAAATTTTATTGTTAATTAACAAACT
>JAAUYH010191110.1_pt1 | contig 11786 bp, 8 predicted proteins | sample 7278061 | NCBI WGS metagenome assembly JAAUYH01 (sample SAMN14350203, study PRJNA611818) | marine sediment metagenome | isolation source: surface marine sediment (0.6m) | place: French Polynesia: Moorea | collected 2018-08 | reverse complement strand
CACTCCGCTTCTAGTCGCATCTCAGTTGGGAAAATCGGATGCACTTGATGCCCTGCTGAAACATGATGCGGATTGTATGGCCGTTGATGATGACGGTACCACCGCGGTGGATCTTGCCATCCGGGAAGGAGTAGATATCACGGAAGGCGCAGCCGCGGTAGCAGAGACACTAATCGCCTGGGGTGCCGAAGCCGCAGACTTGGAGAAGACAGCCACCGCGGTGTTGGAGTATAGTCAGAAGAAAGAGTTAGAAGATAGGTAAAGTGCATAGTTGTCAGTGTTCATGAATATGGCTGGTACACGAGCCGGTCGATGGCCGGAATTCTATTTCCTCGCCCGACTACCGGAGAAGAACAGAGATGATGCAGCAATGCCCCTTTGCTCGTCTGGAACCGTAGCCGATATGCGAGGTCCCAAATCGTCAGTCGTATGCCACACATGAGCAACTTCATTAGGCTATGTGAGCCTTACTAGTTTTGAACCATCCGTAGTGAATCGACCCAACCCTTCACGACTGCACCTCCAAGGTTTCGTACCCGCAACATGTCCTCAACCCATACAGTAAACCACCCTGCAGCCCTAGGATTAGTGCATAGCAGGGTTTATCAATGGATTGAGAAATGCAAGGAGCAGGCTGACCTCGCTACTGCCATCCACAAGTTCTCATTGGTTTCCGTATGTAGCCTGCCGAGCCCATCATCTTTGAGTTCTCAGAAGCTTTCATGTCCCAGGGTGGGTCGTATCAAACGAACGTTCCACCTGAAATTACGTGACAGTTCAATATCACTGCAGTACCGGCCGGCCATGTATCGCGAAAAGATTCTACACCGTCGCTTGAAAGGCTTGAGCAACGCTGTATTGGACCAGAAAAAGAAAGTGGCATTGTACAGGTAAATGAGAGGTTGCTATCTATCTATCTTATTGGTTACCAATGTTTCACTGGATGAAGAAGACGATTAGAAAGTGGAATATCGGGTGTCTTACCATGTTCCGGTAGTATATACTTCTCACTTGTTAGCAAACCGTGCCGAACTACGCCGCTTCATATTCGACCTTGAGAAGCGGCGTAGTTCGGCACAGTTCTGTGCGTATTTAGTGCTCTACTCTGTTGAAGGACAGAAGTACTGAACCAGTTTCATTTTTATACCAAGTTCGGCTGCTACCCCTGAAGATTACTGCAAATGCCAACACTTTCCGTAAATAAGGCTCGACTACCTGAAACCCCGCGTTCTCTACAAGCAATTCGTCAGGTACGCAGAGCGCAACATGGAGCAAAGCCGAAGTCATGTGAGAGCCTGGCGAAGAGCAAACCATATCAGAGAGCCTTCAAATTCGCCATCGCTTGCAATTCATGTTTGCGAAGCGTGACGCCGTGGACTAGTTTGTGCTCATAGAGCAACAATTGGCTGGCGTAAAACTTTTTCATCTTGAAGTTGCAGGACTGCTTCAACTGACGATTCACATAGTAGATGCCGCAAGAAAGAATCACTGCTCTTATGCCGCCCAGACGCAGCACCAAAGATATCAACCCGAACAAGTCGATATTTCTGCGTTTTGTTCCACGTCTTCCGCACTCATGGTTGAGCTCATTCCAGTCCTGAAGAAAGGTGGTCTTTCGATCTTGCCGAGGCACTCGATTTCGAAGTCTGGCCGATATCATGACAACACCTAGCTTCTCGTACGCGATGCGATACGGATTGTTCGGTGGCAACTCCCCCTTTTCACATACAAGGCTGAACCCTTTTCCGCTCCTAACCAGCGTTGTGGCAATCGGTGGCTGAATTCCGGGATTGACTACCTCGCAAACCCAAGATGTCTCTTCGTTGCACACTCGCTTGCGACTTCTCTGCACAGGCTTTTGGATTTTCCTCTGTGTGGTGGTCACTTTGAATTTCCTTCTGGATTTTGATATTCCGAGCAAAACAGCACCGTTCCCACCGTCAATCACATCCTCGTGGACAGTTACTGTGTGCCTTTTCCTTCCTTCTGGCTTGTACGTATCTCGGGATACTTGTGGCTGTCTATTATCCTTCAATTTCGGCGCCGTGTTGTTTTCCTTGCTTGCAAAGGTTGTAGGCATTGCTTGACGATTAACAGCGCCATCTTCTAGCGAGCGCGCCGCGTTCAGCATGATAAGCAAGGATGTCATTTGCTCCATACACCTTCTACCGAGCTCTTCGAATCCAAACGCTTGCTTGCTATATTCTTGCGCCAACACACGCTCGCCGTCACGTTTGCGACGTAAAACCTTGACCGCCGAGCATTTCTTATCCAGCACACTGAACTTTTTAGATACAGGTCCTAACGCTCGACCAGCGTATGCAACGGAAGATTCTGTTGCGAGGGAGATTCGGTAGAAGTCCACCTCTTCCTCATTCTTTCTCAACTCGGCAGTTGATTTATCTGCTCTCGCTGCGGCTTCTTGCGAAGCTATTCTCGCGTTGTTTTCCTTCTCTATCAAAGCGTCGATTTCCTTTCTTTTCTCGATAACACATTTGCGAATACCTTCCTCGTCGCCCAGTAACGCAAGATAATCTGAGGCATACCGTTCTTGATGAAGCAAATTGCTTCTCTTTGTCGTGCTTGATCCTCTGTACACGCTGTTTCCAGTGATTTTCCCTGCGCCAGTCTTCTCATAGTGTCGTGGCTGAATATCATTGTCATCTTCTTGAGATGTGGACCTTGAGATCCTCCAAGGAACGTTCGAGAATTCATCGTGAGTTTCAAATAGAACCTCAACTGGGTTTTTCTTCGTTCTCGGGGATGGGAATTCAGTTACTGATTCGTTGTCAGAACTAATCACGATTACTTCCGGATTCATGGCTGTGTTCGAACGTGAACTTGGTGAGGAAGTTGGACCGGGTACAGTTGTAGTCATTGAAGTTCTTGGGCAGTGCTTATGGTCTTCAAGTTGGGGTCATAGAACTACCCAAATCATGGGTAGCAGAGTGAGAAGCTGAGATTGGCTCGAAGGCGAAATTCGTGGGTGACCGATGTAGCACATATTATTCTCTCCAATCAGGTAAAGCCTACGGCTAGTTTTGACACTTTTCCTTCGTATGTTGCCGCCCTAAGGTAGTTCATATTTCAATAGAATAGATTGCTAATATGAGAAGCATCTGTTGTCAGAAATCTGTACTAGTGTTAACTTCACTTTGCTCCTCAAAGGGTGGCTTGCTTTTCGTTCTTCTAGCTAGCAGGTTCTCATACGTTGGAACCTTTGGGTTTCCATTATCCAACGTTCCAGCCTGCGCTATTCTACTTTTCTTCATAGCTTGACATCGTTATAGGACCAGCTTTCCACAGCCCGGAACAAAACTTTGACTCACGACCTATCCAACGGTTACAACTATGCGGATGCCGTTTGACCTAAAATTCGATCTGTTTCTTGAAAATCTGAATACGGCATCCTATGTTGAGCCTTGTTCCAAGTTACAATAGGAATAGACTGATCGCTCGCTTCCACATTCTCAGCAGATAGTGGGAGTGAGAGCCAGTGCAAAATACAAGTACTAACCGAAAACTTTCAAGACGTGCACAAGCAGTGCGTAAGGTACCTGGACTGGAACGAGTTTCAAATTGAACAGACAGCCTTGGATATAGCCTAGAACTGTTTCGTTCAGTTGCTAATAAGCAACGCCTGCGTTCGGTATCCATGCTGTCATCACCGCCACCTGAACCACAACAGCCACCTCATTCGTATGTATGACGCACGACTGCTGTCTCAGGACCGATATCATTGAAAAAACAGCAGGAATGATGCTCGAAGTACTAGCGATCAAGATCCGCTTGCACAACGAACGATGAGCCTCATGGACGAAGAAAACATCATACTGTATTGACTATCGACGTTTGCGAAATGCGGAGTTTGGATGTGAGTAGCACATGGTGATCCTGAGGACCTTCCGGCCATGGGCTATTTGAGATCATGCAAAGCAAAAGAACGAGTTTCGAGCGTTTCATACACTTCGTTGATTGAATTTACATTGTCGGTGACTCGACGCTGAGACTGAGACTATAACAAAGTATTGTAAATTTCATCGAGTACCAAATTGGAAGTTTGGACTTGGGCTTGTGTGGTGAATACAGCTATATCTCTGTCTTTATGGAAAATAGATTTCTTATGTAGTAATAGAATAAGTTGAAAAAGCGCAGATTGTGTCTTAAAATTTCCAAACCTATTTTCCGTGATATGCAATTTTCTGATATGTGGGATAGAAATACAAAAAACAATAGCATTTTTGTCAATTTATTTCACATATTGAGCCTGTGGCATAGATTATTTGCTTTGTTTTTTTAATTATTAATATTAATTTGTAAATCGCCTTTTTGACCATATTACTATAGAGTAATTAACTATAATATTTCAAAAACTGGTGAATTTAGTATCAGTTTAATTTTTCGAAATAACTAGCTGTATAAAAAATTATTGATTTTATCATTTCGGATTAACAATCAAGAAATCAAATGTTCATGACTTCGAAAGAGATCCAGTTTCCGTTGCTGATTCTCAAGTCCTTGTGTAATCGTTCTCGATTTATCAAGCAGACACATCGAAGTAAGCGTTCGGCGGGATTAGTCGACCCGGACTCCATTTCAAAGTAAATGAGTCTGTCTTTATTTGTAAACTTCTTCCCTTTATGGTAAGAAGAAACGTTACGTCAAACATATTTTCTTGTACATTCTTTTATCGGGCTTCTTTTGTTCCTGCTGTTTCTCAAATCATGTAAATATCGACAGCTCTTGTTCAGGTTGGCTTGGTTGGCCTTAGTAAAGAGATAAAATTTGAGTCTTGGATGGAATGAACCATACATCTATGCGATGAATAAATCATCTTACCCGCGCATCGAATATTAGTTGGACAGCAAGAAAATATGGAATTCGATTCCAATTTAACGCAAAATCCTATCAAGTTTTCGGTTCAGGAGGCGTGACTCAATTCAATTATTAATTCATTCCAATTTGTTTGATCGCTCTCCATCGCATACTCAAAAACCTGTTCCTCTGCTTTCGAGAGTGTTCGTATGGAGCGCCACGCATTTTTCCATGGGATATGAGTCATTCCATGAAAGTACTGGTACTCACTCAGCAAGGAAAGGAGAAAATAGTCAGAAACAACAAGCTCACGTCGTTTTCGCTGGCGTCAAATCGATATGACGTGATAGTCGACCAAATATGAAGGTATTCCTCTTAACGATCATCACTTTCCGACATCCTTTACATTTTTACTAGGTTGTAATCAGTTGAAATTTGAGATTTTCGTGCTCCACTTTCATCAGCAATGTGCCGTGTAATATTTAGAGGTTTCTAAGACATACTTCTATGAGGCATTGATCTTCGGTGCTTTCACTAACACGAGAAAACTGCTTTCAATTAAAAACTACCTAACTTATCAAAAGTATTAAGGCAAGATTCCAAATGATCGAGAGCATGCTCCGTTTCTAACCTATAGTCATGTACCATTTCGGCTTTCAGCAATTGTTAGAATGGCACCTGAGGAGTCGGAGCCAGTGCTCATGGCTCCCTAGTAAAATGATTCATTTAACTTTGGCGAAACTATGAAAGTAACAGATTATCCTGGATACAAAGTAGATCATCTCTGGATCAGCTTGCAAGAAGAACCAACTATAAACGCGATAGCTGATTTTTGGAGAAACCATGAGTACTCGAAAGCATCACATTTTGAATTATCTCGAGGGGAGAAATTGTCGACTTGAATCTCCTCAAGTCAGTAAAATCTGATCAGGACGTCTTATTTTGTGATTCATAACTGACAAATGCGATGTGAACTTCAACTGATAAATTCTAGATTTACAATCTGTGTAAATTAAGCTTGATGATTTGGGAACAGTATGAAATTCAAGTTTGGAGATGTAACAAGCTTGAAGTTGTTTGAACCAAGCTTAGGTGCTAAGCCGCAGAAAACTAATTTGTTTTTGGATATATTTTCGACAACGTAATTATTGAATGTAGTGGGAACACATCGATGTGATGAAAAAACCCGTTGAATATCCTAATTATTATACCGTGCTGCATTATAAACTGAGTATATTCGTTTACAAAGAGATTAAATTGGTCTACAGTGTGTACTAATATCTATTTGAACTATAGCGCTATGATTTTAGACTCAAAATGGTCGTTATTTGTATAAATACATGGCAACTGATTCGGACTCACAGAAAAGTTATAAACATAGATAGATATTCACTGAACTTCATTCAAATGTTAAATCAAGCTGGAACTGATATTTTTCATTCGCCAAAAAGCAATTGCCAGAAAAAGCCGAATAAGTTGGCTTTGAATGTAAAATGTACACAAAGCGCTTCATCAGTTTCAGAGTATCTATTTTAAGAATTTTTGCTTACTATTGATGAATAAATCGCTCTCAATTCTCAACGTTGTGAGAATGATGGATTAGAAAACCAATCAATATTGGGCATTAAAAATTTTATGATGCATTTACGATTATTAGCCAAAACAGAAACCTATTTTTCCTAGTGGATGACCTTAAAACTAAAATAACTTGACTTCTAGCTACAAGCGTAATGAAGTCAATACTACTGAACAAACCGAAAATGAAAATTTCAGACTAGAAGGAATGAAGCTTGCATGATAAGACGTCAAAGATCCCTAAACTACTTGTCTTTCACGGAGAATTTATAGAGACACCAAAACACATAAAATTTCCTTAGGGCAACGTTTAGTTCAATTTTCAACCCCATATGGCGGATTGGAAGTTGACTTACTTAAATAATAATGCTACACCCATTTTGCTCTTGAAGAAAGTGCAACATAAACCATTTTAGACATTTGGTCCTTCATCATCTCAGCTCTTCATTAGAAAGAGAGCTCTGCCGAAATAGCCGGGTCAGCTGTTGGATTCGATTACTTTGTCTTTCTGGGAACAGAAATCAGAATACGAAGAACTTAGTCCACTGCAGACTGTTCTAAAACAGTACAACGTGAATTCGCTTGGCAGTAGTAGGAGTGCTTAATATTCCCGACAATTCACAAGTAACATAATTCTTTCAGTGGCTCTAACAGTCGATGACTAGATATCTTTTGCCATAATAATGCTACACAGGCTACTTGCAATCATATTTTAGCTTGGGACTCGGCAGTATCCAGAATAGTGACCCGAATCTAATTAACAAAAGAAAGTGTTGGATCGTTTTGACAAGATTATTGATTTCTACTTATAATTCATGACATCTCAGACAGAGTTCAATGCGTTACGATTATGAAGATAAGAAGTCTTCATTCCACATATTATGCTGATTGAGAATTTTTATTTCTATCAGTTTGTGATAAAATATGAAGTTGAGTACGGAATCAGAATATAAAAATTTCTATTGTTGTCAAACTAGTACATCGTTTTGTTGTAGAAGTAAAATAGGCTCGTGCCAGTTATACCAGGAACCATATTTGTACTACTGGTTTGGTAATGCTTCGGACGGTACACGTCTTCCTTGTCACCAGGTTTAAATTTTTAGTAGTGACTTAACCAAGCAGTAGCAGAATAATTATCATGAATTGATTCATGCTTGCTTGATAGCGCCCATAGACGCTAGTTAGTATTCCATCACGCTCTATTATTTCAAAACAAATTTCAATCAAAAATACTATATTGAATTCAGAAGTGTGTTGTTCGACGCAGTAATTATGTAGAATCTCAAATCATAGGTTAATACGATATGGTTTGTCCCTCGATATGAGCATGAAGTAAATGTTTGCATCTGTTTCTTACGTATTTTTCTCTGCTAGGGCCAGTGATAATGTTGTGGCGCAGCCAGTTTGGCGAAAACACTGAGTGTTTATTGCAGTCGTCGTCGACGGGATAGTACTACAGCGTCGTCGTCGTCGTCGTCGCACAGTGTGGCACACTTGCCAACCTTTGTTTTTGCAGGCTTTCGTCTTGTCCGTGGTGTCCATCGTAATCACAAATCTCAAACTACACTACTAAAAATATCCTATCTAGAATGCGTGGCTGACGTAGAAATGTGTTAGTTAGGAGCCACATTTTTAGTGCACGAAAATTACAATAGATGAAGAGTCTTATTCGATACCGCGCCGTCCACCTTCATAGTTCGCTCTCTTCAGTTTGTAAGTAGTCGATTTCGACTCTATTCAACTCAAACGATATATCTATTGGGTTACAGGTGTATTATCTTTGCCCTTCACCCAGCCATTGTGCTTAGACTTACACTTGGTAGGATTATTTAGCTGATCAGCTGGATTTAGAATTTCAGGTACCATGCCACCGTTTGATATTTCGTTCCTATTGTATGCCTCTCGTGTAGCCATAAATTCAATCATCAATCTCTTCTCATTCGCGTTCGATACATTGTTAACGACATCAAAGAGTTGTTCTGAATTGATGGGCATCATCATTTTCAGGTTCTGATTGAATATGATCTGTAAGTCATGCTGTATGATGAATACGTGACCAAATGCTGCAGAAAAATCGAATACTTCTGCGGCTATAATTGATCGTACGATCCGCTTGCATTTCCAGCTATTGTATGAAAGAACATGATATTCGTTGTTAGAGTCTGCCAACAGGTCGAAGTATCCTAGTTGCGAGCTTTTGTCTTTGTTTGAGGCAATTTATGCACATGAGTAAACAAGGATGTGTAAACCATTCAAATCTAGCTTCCGGTATGTCAAAGACAAATTTTTCGGTTCTTTGATTAAGCCGATTAGTTTGTTCACATCTCGAATGTGCTTTGACTTAAACTCGTTTCCGGTCACTTAACATACTCGGTTTTCGATGCGGCATATGTCTAGTCGCGAATGGCACATCCATGATAATGCTGCTCGAGTTGATCGGAATGTGTCAAAGTAGATTCTAGAGGCAGTTCTTGCAACCTGTTTACATAGTCCGGTTGACTAATTTTGAACTCTGAATCTGGATTTGGAACAGTTTTGTGTCGTATGGGAATGCATAGAAACTCGACATCCTCCTGCTTCACTGGCTCCGATTCGAATTAATCCTGAGTTTTCTTGATTTACTTGATGAATGAATCACCATCTGCAAATAAGCAATCTTCCACGTAACGTCCTAATTGCCCGACTGTTCTCTCATCCTCTTGCTTGATGTATGATTAGGGGTCACCAGAGAGTTATTTCATTCCAAGCTTTTCGCGAATATGACATACCAATCTCGTACCCAGAAGTGTCCGGAATCGCACATCCCATACAGGGGCTTGTTTAACCGAAGAAATTTGTTCGTCTCGATTCCCAAAACCTCAGTTTCGTCTCGCTTTGGTCGTTTGAATATTTCTCGCGACAGGTTTGTCCCTCGCTTGCAAGTAGGCCTGCGTGATGTCAAGGAGACAGATACTGAATCCGAACAGTGCAGCGCATAAGCTTATCATTTTGCTGGAAGATTGACGCAGTGTGGGATTGTGTTGACGGAAAAAGGCTTCCTTTTGTCGTTGTAACCTTGTGAAACTATGCAGGTTTTGACATTTCGTTGGCTGTGCCAGCATTTTTGAGTAGGCTCGCAAATCTAGCACCGATGAGATTAGCATCACGAGGAACATCCTTTTTATCAACGATTGTCCATGTGCTTCATTTCGACAACCCAGTTATTTCGTAATGATTGTTGCGACCATCGTTATGTTTCAAAGCTTCCGTCACGAATATGCAACATGGAGTTCTGTCGGCCGAAGCATCTAATTCGGGTTTCATTGTTCGTCATCCCAAATACCCTTCCATAATCTAACGAAGAATGTCTCTCCAGAAGCGGTACAGTCGAGTATCGAGTCCATGTTTCTTAGAATCGGCGTTTGTGTTCCCTTTGCAGATTCAAAACTTGTTCCATTCCTTGGTAAAGTTTAACCTTGTCTATGGATGCATGAATGATGCGGCCATACTTGTTCGTCAAGAGCTTTTATTTTCTCCCGCTATTACCTTGTTGGACCGACCCATTCGTTGCTAGGGCGTTCTTTGTGGTCGTTCATTCTAGAGACGTGTCTTCGTTTAGCGTTTTCTAAGCGTTGTTTCGCTATGTCTTTCATCATTTCCGATCTCGTAACACTAAGTTCCATCATACGCTCTCTTTGAATGGGAAGAGAACGAGTTCCAGTAGGAATCCCTGATGGAACTTCAAAGACAATTAAGCATTGACTTAGTCCATTTCTTACGGCAGTGACGTTCATTGCGCGTACAGATAAGGACAATACATATTCGTGATCCATGTTCCAATGCTCTGCACGAACCTTTAGGTATATCTGTCGCAAGTTCTGATGATATTGTTTACATATTCCGAAGTTGTTATGGCTTTGGACTCCAAAATTTCAAGTTTGATACCGTACATGTTTAGCAGCGTCTTCCGTTCATTTGAACGAAATTATAGTCCTTAGTCAGCATGGATTACTTAAGGATGACCTATGTACGAATTCACTCAGATTCTGACGTAATCATTCCATACGTCTTGCCATGATTCTCCTCGAAAAAATATCGCCGCCCTGAATGATGTATCCTTACATGCAATGTGTAGGATTGTTTAGAACTCCACATTCATTAGATCCATAAGTACTGTTCTGTTGATGACGATTTTTTCATTTGGAAGGATACCCCGAATCGACCCGGTTGATCAGCAAGTGACTGGCAAATATCGCACTTCAGAGAGATGGTTTCAAGTTTTTAAGTGTCTCTGAATTGGCATGGGGATCGTTCCCTCTTTTCATCAGATTGAACACTCTATCTGGATTGGATGGTACGAATGTCGATGTATACGGATAAGTTCTCGTTCAGTCCAGTATACAATATTTAGTGGCTCTATTCATAAAGTATGTGACTGTGCTTTTTTGTTAGTGGGAAGCTCCACTTCGGCGACACACAAGCCAGAAGATTTTCGACTTTGTTGACTTATAGCTTGTGTTTGTCAAGAATGTCCAGCCCAATCAATAGAGGTAGGTTGATCTCCATGACTTCGAGATCTAACGACATTGTACATCCAACACCGTACGGTACCATAATCCTAGTTTCTATGACACCCTGTTTAGTTCGAGAACCAAACTTGGATGTTTTCTCTGGTTTTATTTGGATTAGAAGTGAGATGCAGATTTTCTTGCAATATTCTTTTTTGGCTTGTGGTTGTCCGATTAGTGAAATTGAGGCTCCTGTATCCAACAAGCATCGAGAAAATAATTCTTCTCATTTCTTATCGTGTACACCGAGAATTCTTCTTCTACATGTACACAGTGCTTCCTACATCAGGTTCTCTTGACTTTCGGCCTCATCCTTTTGGTTCATGATGGTGGAGAAGAGTTCTTGATCGATTATTCCTTCATCTTCGTAGTTTAGACTACTACTATCGTCATCGACATGTTTCTCACTTAGTTAGTAGCATAGCGCGAACAGCACTGCATGTGCGTTTCTCTTGTTCCCAGTGCACTTCTCCAAGTACTTCAGCCTTCTCTTGGCAGTCTTGATGAGATCAGTGTCCTTTTTACAGTATTTAACCATGAGTGAGGGGTCACCACAATTGAAGCAGTCCAAGAGGGTTAGTGGGTTGAATTTCTTCTTCTTCTGGCGCGACTAAAAGAACTTGCTACCCGCCTTGTTTCGGAATGCATATCTTCCATGGCCTTGGTAAAGAATACTAGCTATTTTAGATTCGTCGTTATTTCCTGTTGATCTAGCTGATCCGACCTTGTCGCGCAGTACAGCAAACTTGGCTTCTTTATCCAGTTGGTGTGCGGCTTCTAGTTCGTCATAGAGTTGTTGGAATGAAAGATCGTGGGTTACAATCCTACTCAGAATTTCAGTAGCCGAAT
>JAAUYH010186821.1_pt1 | contig 11786 bp, 10 predicted proteins | sample 7278061 | NCBI WGS metagenome assembly JAAUYH01 (sample SAMN14350203, study PRJNA611818) | marine sediment metagenome | isolation source: surface marine sediment (0.6m) | place: French Polynesia: Moorea | collected 2018-08 | reverse complement strand
TCCTGGAAGAGCCAAGAATAAATTATCAGCTTGAAACAGTCATCATATCTGTAGGTAACAAAATCTCATCATCTTGTGAAACTACTTTAAAATCATCCATCAACAAACCCGACTCAAAAGCTCCATCTCCAGCATCCACAATCCCAATTCCCACCTTATAGGTACCAGCTTCGGTAAACTCATAAGTAAAAGTATCGTAGCCAGTTTCTAACTCAAATCTTGTCGGAGATACAACCAAGTTGCTACTGATGTCTGCAATTTGAAAATTATTGCTACTAGATTCAAGATTCGTATTTGGGATGACAGAAACAAAAGCAAAATCATTAAATGTACCGGAGTCAATTCCAGACACAGTTTCATTTGTCAATAGATTAAAATCAAAACTTAAAATATCTCCAGCTTCAACCACCACTTGTTTTTGTAAAGCAGAACCTTCCGTTGCATCTCCATTACTGATTAAATCAATTTCTCCAAGATTTAAACCCAAAAAAGCTTCGATTTCAGTATCATTGACAATACCCAAAGCAGTAGTTATTAAAGCTTGAAAATCCCCTTCAGTAGGAGTAACCTCAAATTCTGCCGTTTGGATACTAGCATTACCAATAGCTTTCCAACTATTAAAATCACCATTCTCAAATCCCCCGTTCCTTACCTCTCCACTTCCTAATAATTCAGCGATCGCTAAATCTGCTTGAATAAAGCCAAATCCACTCCCATTATCAAAACCAGAATCAAACCCAGGAGTAAATGGATCGTCCATATCCAAAGCAGTACTTTCCAAAGCCTGGTAAATTTCTGCAGGAGTTGCATCGGGAACTGCATCCAACATCAGAGCCGCAACCCCAGCTGCATGGGGAGCACCGGCTGATGTTCCAAAGAAATTAGGTAAGCCATCACCATCAGTATCATTACCAAAAAAAGTATTATTAGTTCCGTGGGGAGCAATAATTTCCGGTTTCTGACGCAGTTCAAAAGTCCGCGTTCCATCGGTTTCAAACAAAATCGGGGTTGGACCAGCAGAAGAAAAAGATTGTAAATTTGGTGGTACGACTCCAAACTCTGGGGTTTCTTCATATAATGCTACCCCCACAGCTTCTGCTCCCGCAGCATTAGCATGTCCATATACCGTGCTGCTATTTGTATCAAACTCATCAATGGTCACGCCCCCAAACAGGACATATTTCATTAATTCGGGATTGGGACCCTCTGATTTGGTAATAGCAAGATTGAATTGATTCGTACCAAAACTACCATCATTGGTAAAGCTAAATACTTCTACAGGATCGCCACCAACATTACTATCTGTACTTGAAGCTAATATATTGGTACCGGTGCTGTCATAGAGAAAAATATCCAAGTCATTGGGAGAGCCAGATCCACCACTTACTGAGAAAAACGGTGAATCCCATTGAAAGGAAATACGAATTGTTTGACCTTCCAATACACTAATGCTTTGGAAAGTATCTACTACTGCTCCGGACTGGAAATCATGAAATTCACCACCCGATGTTGCTTCAAACTGACCACTGGGGTTAAAAGCACTTTCATAGGAACCGCGACCAGTGCTTCCCGCTGCTGCAAAATACGCTACTCCATCAGCCACTACTTGATCTACGGCTTGAGCAATTACTCCATCTTGGAACATCGGTTCCCGTAAATAAAGAATGTCATCAACTATGATATCGGCTCCGGCTTCTGCTAATTCAGTAACTGCATCGGCGAAATCAGCTTGTTCGAGGAAAACTCCTGTATGAAAAATAAAATCAGCACCAGGAGCGACATCATGAATTAACTGAATCATCGCTCGTCCTTCATCAGAAGCAGTAAAAGATAATTCCTCAAGTACATTTACTGGAGTCGTATTACCTAAAGGATTACCAATACCGGGAAGATCACCACTAGCGATATCATCATTAGCTCCACCTAAGGTATTAAAACTATCGGACAATACTCCTATGGTTACACCACTACCATCTACATCAAATGTATTTCGTGCTTCATCCGCACGCATTGCGAGATCCCCTTGTCCTGTAACTGATCCCACATTTGTTATCAAAATGTCTTGATTTTCTTGCAGGACAAATGAAACAGAAGAATTTTCTGCCACCAAATCTCTATTATTTGAACTCATCAGCCTTCTTTCCACCCCGGTTACTGTTACCCAAGCAATAGGAACACTCCACACACCGAGTCAACACAATATCTTGCGATCGTTAATAATTAATTTATTTTTAGTGTTGAAAAAATATCATGCTGCTAACAGTATCCCATGATTGATGAGTAACAAGTAATGAGTAATGAGTAATGAGTAATGAGTAATGAGTAATGAGTAATGAGTAACAAGTAATGAGTAATGAGTAATTGAGTAATACTGTTAATTAACCTCTGTCCGAAGTTAGAGGATTTATTAATTGAACTGATTTTTTATGTTTTAATCATAGGTGAGCATGTGGTACATTTACACCGTTCACAGATAATGTTGATGGGATTTTACTCATTACTTACTGTGCGCAATACTTACAGTACGCTTACGCTAGGTTGCGCCCCGCAATACCTAGAGCCTACGGCGACGGCAAAGCCTCTGGCTGCGCTTACGTCGTCAGACGCGTGCAATCCGGTATGCTGACACTGGCTGTGCTAAGATTGCTCATTACTTATTACTTATTACTCATTACTTAATAATAAGGTGCATTAAAGCATCAACAATACGTTCTTTTTCCATGGGAATAATGTCCTTTGCGTGCATCATCTCTTGGGTCATTACATAGTGCACGAGGGTACCGATCATAATTCTTGCTGTTGCTTCCGGATCGGGAATATCCAATTCGGGGTGGGAAGCCAAGTATTTTGTCAGTGTCTCAAGTACCGGTTTCACCATACAATCAACACAAACCTTGGCTAGCTCTGGAAAGCGACCAGACTCTCCAATCAACAATCGCTTAAAATCCCGATACTTCTTGTCAGATGTCATTTCTTCTAATGCTTTGGTCGTAAGCTGACGTAAGACAAGTTTTGGCTCCCCTTCTAAAGGTTCTGTACCAAACACCGATACAAACTTTTCTTGCGTCATTTTTTCTATTAAAGCTTTAAATAAACCTTCTTTTCCTTGAAAGTGGCTATATACCGTCGCCTTTGAAACACCAGCAGAAGAAGCAATCCGATCCATGCTCGCACCAGTATAACCATGGGCTAAAAATTCTTGCATCGCCCCTTGAAGAATTTTTACAGACTTGTTACTTAAGCCTATTGTTTCAACATCTCGAACTCGAATATGTGCCATTATTTTTATTTAACTTTCTTCTTAAAGCATATTAAAGACAACTGGACTCCGAACAACTTAATTTTGTTCTAAATACTTTTCCAACAAAAGCTTAAGATGCAGTACAACTAAATTTACCCTAATGGTTTTTGTATAAATTAATCATTCCAAGTACTGATACCTGTCAAGGAAAATGGGGACACCCCATAAGCGCCCCAAAGTCTTTACACAAATTGAAACTGCTAAGAGCAAATTTGAACTAGTCAGTTTAGTTTAGTTATATTATATATAAAACTAAACCGTTTAGTTGGAAGGGTGGAATAATTAATGTTGCAAAACTCAAATGTCGAAAGTTCTTCAGCTAGAAAGGTATTAAATATACCCATACTCGCGAGCATCATAGCTGTTTTAATTGCAGGTGGGGTAAGCATATATGGGATTGCGCGTTTTCGTGCTTCTAGCACATCTATATCTTCGGAAACTGTCCCTACTCAAGTTGAAATTAAAACAGTTAATGCTTTAGGAAGGTTAGAACCAAAGGGAGAAACAATTAAGCTTTCTGCACCTACATCGCTTGAAGGAAATCGGGTTGAGCAATTGTTGGTCAAACGGGGCGATCGCATCAAAGCAGGACAGGTAGTTGCGATTTTGGATAGTCGAGACCAACTTGCAGCAACAGTAGAAGAAGCCAAACATCAGGTTGCGATCGCCCAAGCAAACCTGGAAAAAGTAAAGCTTGGTGCAAAAAAAGGGGAAATTCAAGCCCAACAAGCAACTATTAATCGACTCCAAGCTGAAAGAGAAACAGAAATTCAAGCCCAACAAGCAACTATTAATCGACTTCAAGCCGAAAGAGAAACAGAAATTCAAGCCCAACAAGCAACTATTGAGAGATTAGAAGCACAATTAGCTAACGCGAAAACAGAATATCAACGCAATCAATACCTTTACCAACAGGGAGCATTATCAGCATCTTCCCGCGACAGCAAACGTTTAGAATATGCAACCGTCCAAAAGCAAGTAACTGAAGCCAAAGCCAACTTGAGACGAATCGAGTCATCAAAACAGCAGCAACTCACCGAAGCCCAAGCCAACTTAAAACGCATTCAAACATCACGCAAACAACAAGTTATAGAAAGTCGGGCAACTTTAGATAGAATTGCGGAAGTTCGTCCAGTGGATGTAGCTGCAGCCCAAGCAGAACTCAACCGTGTAAAAGCTTCTTTAGTCAGGGCAAAAGCTAATTTAAGGCAATCATATGTCCGTTCTCCCCAAGATGGTCAAGTATTTGAAATTTATACCCGTCCTGGAGAAATTGTGTCAAACAACGGAATTATTGAAATTGGGCAAAACAGTCAAATGTATGCTGTAGCAGAAATATATCAAAGTGATATTAGAAAAATTCGCCCAGGACAAAAAGTAAAAATTTTTAGTGACTCCCTCAATGGTGAATTGGCTGGAACTGTCGAACTAGTTGGCTTGCAGGTTAAACGCCAGGATGTAATTAACGCCGACCCCTCCAGCAATATTGATTCCAGAATAGTAGAAACTCGAGTCAAACTCGATGAAGAATCCAGTAAGAAAGCCGCTAACTTTACTAATCTACAAGTCAGAGTGGAGATTCAGCTATGATTGGATTTATTGGAAAAATTCGACGACGAATGCCTTTGGGATGGCTACAATTATCTCGTCATAAAGGTCGTTTTTTGGTCGCAATATCTGGCGTTGCTTTTGCAGACTTACTTATGTTTATGCAATTGGGTTTTCAAAGTGCTTTGTTCAACAGCGCCACACGTCTGCATAAGTCATTACAGGGTGATATAGTAATTTTTAGCACCCAAGCCCGAAACTTAACAGATATGTCTACTTTTACTCGACGGCGGCTTTACCAGGCAATGAATGTGCCGGGAGTAAAATCTGTAGACGCTATTTATACTAATACAATCAAGTGGAAAAATCCACTGACAAGGAATCGAAATAATTTGTTAATTGTTGGTTTTGATCCAGATCAACAAGTATTTAATATTCCCGAAATTAACACTCAACTGCAGAAAACTAAATTACCAGATACTCTCTTGCTTGATACTAAAACTAGAGGTGAATACACAGAGGTAATTTCTCAAATTCAACAAGGAAAAACTGTCACTACTGAAGTAGAAAGACGAACTGTTACTATCAGTGGTTTATTTACCGTTGGGTCTTCCTTTGGGTCGGACGGTCATTTGATGACTAGCGACCAGAATTTTCTCCGATTATTCCCCAGAAGAGAAGCCGCCAGCATTAGTCTGGGTTTAATTAACCTCAAGCCTGGACATGATCTTGAGGTTGTAACGAATGCACTTAAAAATCATCTACCACAAGATGATATCAACATCTTAACCAAAGAAGAATTTATAGCTTTCGAGAAAGGTTATTGGCAAAAAGCTTCACCCATTGGCTTTGTTTTCGGCTTGGGTACAGCAATGGGATTTACAGTTGGTGTAATTATCGTTTATCAAGTTCTTTCTACCGATGTTAATGCTCATATTAAAGAATACGCTACATTCAAAGCCATGGGTTACCGAAATATCTACTTGCTAGGAATAGTGTTTGAAGAAGCCTTTATTTTGGTTATATCTGGCTTTATACCTGGTGCTGGTATATCTATTGGGCTTTATGCTTTGACTCGCCAAGCAACCAATCTACCTCTGTTCATGACTGGTTTACGAGCGATACAAGTATTAATCTTAACTTTTATTATGTGCATGATTTCTGGAATAATTGCTACTCATAAAGTTCAATCAGCAGATCCTGCAGATATGTTTTAGATTTGGGGATTAGGTATTGTAGCGATACCGTGGCGTTAGCCATAAGCACTGCGTATCGTCTTGCAGCATATAGCGGTTAGGGTTACGGGAATATAGCAGATTTGCAAAACACAAATCAGATACAAGTATGATTTGTGCGAAAAAGCCCATGGGAAAATAAACAATGACAAACACTGTAATATCAGTCAAACATCTCGATCACTTTTTTGGTCAAGGTCAATTACGGAAACAGGTATTATTTGATATTAATTTAGATATTAAAACTGGTGAAATTATTCTTATGACCGGACCTTCTGGTTCGGGTAAAACTACACTTTTGACCTTAGTTGGTGGTTTGCGTTCGGCTCAGTCTGGTAGTTTGCAGGTATTAGGAGAAGAACTGTGTGGTGCAAGCCGAGCAAAATTAACTTTAATGCGACGCAATAATGGTTACATTTTTCAAGCACATAATCTTCACGAAAGTTTAACTGCGCTTCAGAATGTGAAAATGGGTTTGGAATTACACGAAAACATTTCACCGGAAGACATAAAAAAGAAATCAATCGAAATGCTAGAAATGGTTGGACTAGGAGATCATATTAACTACTATCCCGAAAAGCTGTCTGGAGGACAAAAACAACGGGTAGCGATCGCTCGTGCTTTAGTAAGTCATCCGAAAATAGTACTTGCAGACGAACCAACTGCAGCTCTTGATAGTAAAACTGGTCGAGATGTGGTTCACCTAATGCAAAAACTGGCAAAGGAACAGGGTTGTACTATCTTGCTAGTTACCCATGATAACCGCATTCTTGATGTTGCCGATCGCATTATTCATATGGAAGATGGAAGACTTGAAAACACACCGGATTTGAATCAGGTTGGTCAGAGAGTCAAGGATTAGTCAACTCATTTTCTGGGTTTATCCGAATTGAAATAAATCACAAAATTTTTAAACTTTTATTACTGCCAATCCTCAAAAAAGTCGACATACTTTGTATTACATAAAACTTACAGCTATCAGAATACTAGAATGACTTCTATTATTCTGGTGGTTGTTCTTCAAAAAATATTTGTAAAAGACATATTCGTAATTGAAACAAAACATCTTACTTTGAATCTTTAAAACTTGAGGCGTAAAATTTTTTCCAGTTCCAGGTTAAAACAATCGAAGTAATGACAAATAAACTAATACAAGCAATGAGTGCTGAAAGTCACACAAGTAATTATTTGAAACATTTATTTACTTCATGTTACAAAAAAACAAACAAACAACCAAATAATAAGAAATTTGAATTTTTCGCAGGTGCAGCCATAGGAATCTTTGCTGCTTTACCTGTAGCCTTTGCTTCAGCTGTTCAAGCTGCGCAGGTGGAAATTATCCCTAGTTCGCCCAAATTGGGTCAGTCTATTTCTGTTGAAATTACTCCTGATAATTCAGCTAATGGTGGAAATTTAAAGGTAGTTAGTAATGGAAAAACCTACCCAGTATTTCCCATCGCCCCTAATAAATACCGGGCTTTTATTCCTACTACACCCTTACAAAAGCCTGGAAGAAGAGTTGTTCGGGTTTATGGTGATGGACCGACACGAAATCTTGCTGTATGGGTACGTAATCGTAGATTTCCCACCCAACGTATCTGGTTACCAAAGAAAAAAGCAGGTACCAGAGCAACAAAAATGGAACTTCAACGAGTTAAGGAATTCAAATCACTGACAACACCAGATAAATTTTGGGATGGTGCTTTTATCAGGCCAAGTAAAGCACGTATTTCTACTATCTATGGTGTACGTCGCTACTACAATGGCAAATTTGCACATAATTACTACCACCGTGGCGTTGACTACGCAGGTGCACAGGGTTCTCCCGTAGTAGCCCCAGCTGGCGGTCGCGTCGCTTTGGTTGGTAAAGAAGCCGCAGGTTTCCGAGTCCACGGAAATGTTGTTGGCATCGACCATGGTCAAGGTTTAACCAGTATTTTTATGCATTTAAGTGGCATAAAAGTAAAGGAAGGTGACATGGTAAAACCAGGTCAACTGATTGGTACCATCGGTTCCACTGGCGCTTCTACTGGTCCCCACTTACACTGGGGTTTGTATGTAAACGGACAAGCTGTCGATCCAGTAACCTGGCGAAATAATGCAATAAAATGATACAGATGTAATTAATACGTCTGTTGTGTTACAGTCTCCTTTTAAGGAGACTATGCAGGCAAAATCAAGCTATAGGTACCGTCCTTTCCTTACCCGGGTGGCTTAAAAATATGAGTGTTATGAGTATCGAAAAAATTGTTGAACAAGCTCTCCAGGATGGTTATCTGACCCCAGTCATGGAAGCTGAGGTCGGACGTATTTGTGACCATGCTTCGGAGCTTTCCATTGAAGAGTATATGGCGCTAGACAGATTAATGGGAGCGCTCCTAACTGGTGAGGTAGTGGCGGTACCTCGCAAACAGTTTATTAATGTGATGGAAGAATTAGTTTTGACCGAAGCGATCGCGCGGGTTGCAGAAATCGAAGCAACTAGCGAGCGTAGTTTAGATGTAGGTGATATTGCAGCCTATGCTCTGAATCGGTTACCACCTCTGTATGCCACAACCGAGGAAGGTGCTAATTACCAACGTCAGCATGCAAAGGAAGAATTACAAGTATTAATCGCCCAGCAAATTAGTGAAGCAATTGCTCGAAACTTGGATCGACCCAACGATGATCGAACTCCAGTGATGGCTAAAAGCAGTGGGAATGAAGTATTGCGTCAAGTTAGTACTTTACTTCAAGCCTATGCTCCTCACTTTGAACAAAAATAAACATTCACTCGGAAACAAAAGGTGACAAAATAGTAAACATGAGCATGTCCAAAAAATAATTCATCCCAAAAGTTTTGAGTTGTTACTCGTAAGGCGCACTGAAGTGCGCCTTCAGGTATTGCAAAATTTTGATTTGGAAGTTTTTATTGAAAATTTCTAGAAATACGCAAGTAAAAATTTTTGTTTATATGCCGCCTTACCTAAAATTGAGTTATGACCTAGCAGGTAATTTGATAGACGAAAACAGCAATTATTGACGTACTTCTACGGGCGTATCCATACTAACTTGCTTATAAAGCATCAACACATCTACATTACGCATTCTCAAACAGCCATGGGATACAGCCGTACCAACCACATCATAATTCGGCGTACCGTGGAAACCTATGTAGTTTCGACCATCTGACCAAAATCCAATCCACCTCAGTCCTAAGGGACTATCAGGTCCAGGAGGAAAAACCTTATCAGTAATTGGATGACGCCAAGAAGGATTGACAACTTTTTGATTTACTCGAAAAGAACCTGTAGGAGTTTCCCAACCTTTTTTACCTATTCCGGTGGGATAGCTGGCAATTGTTGTATTCCCACGGTACACATAAACTCGACGATCGCTTAAATCAACCGTTACTTTGATAGATCCGGAAGTGGGGTTAGATTTTATTGGTTTTTGGGGAACTGTTTGGATTGAAAATAAATCAAACAGGTTATCTACTGTCCGGTTTTGTGGTGAGATTCGTGCGATTCCTGTTGTTCTTGCTCCAGAATTCTTAACCCGTGATGATGTTTCACGGGAGGAATTCATGGTTGTTTTAGATTGTGCCGAACTGTCAATGTAGCATTTTGTTAGTAAAGACAAAATTGCAGTTCCAAAACATAAGAATATTAAGGTTTTAGCTATATATCCATTTCTTACCATCGCCATTACCAGTTTGATTTCCCAAAATCCGAATATTTACGCGATCTTTACTTACTTCTTTGCTTCACCAGTGCGAACCCTATTTCTTAAAAGAATGTCAAATGAATTTAACTTTCAATTATATTTACTGAAGGATAATATACCGAAATTTTACATTCTTTTATCATTTTTTTTACGGATTTGCCGATATACGCGGGCACACTAGTGATGTAGATATTGCGAACTTACCTGAATTTAATATAAATGTTCTTCCCTTTTCGGGGTTATTGATTTTCAGGACTATTAATTTTCAGGACTATTAATTTTCAGAACTATTAATTTTCAGGACTATTAATTTTCAGGACTATTAATTTTCAGGATTATTAAAACTTGGGTTAAGTTATCGCGATCGTATTTTTGTGGTGTGTGTGAGAAAAATCATGTTTGAAAAACTTTTTCTAGCTTTCATAATTACACTTTCTCTAAATTTTGTAATTGACCTTTCTACATTTAACAAAAATAATACTGGTGCTGATGAGCCTTCTGGGGTACCCTTTAACGAAAATGTTTTTGTACAAAGATTTAAAGATTGATACGGGTACTAAGTAGTTATGTAAATGTCAATAGGTAATGGTCAGTTATTAGTATTGCATACTCGTAAGTAGCATCAAGGTGAAGATTTAGTGAGAGGAATTCAGCCTTAGAAAGTTGATTATTAAAGGATACAGCCATATTCCTTAGATAAGATTTACGCAAAGTAAAATCAAACTTATATACTTCGGTGTTACAGTAATTAATCCGTCACTTTTGTTTGGAACTTCTTCTGAAATAACGTGTCTAATTGATAGGGATGATTTAAAGCCAGTGCAATCTATGAGTCAATCAATTCCTGTATCCTGGTCAACTGTTGGCGTCAAAGTTCCGGAAAACTCAGTGCAAGTTGACCAACTCTCAAACCACGATCTAATCCTGCGTTGTCAAACAGGACTGCGCCCCGACCGTGTTGCCTTTGCAGAGTTGCTAAAACGCTATCAATCTCAAGTAGACCGAGTTTTATATCACTTGGCTCCAGACTGGTCTGACAGGGCTGATTTAGCTCAAGAAGTGTGGATTAGAGTGTATCGCAATATTAATCGCTTGCAAGAACCTGCTAAGTTCCGGGGGTGGTTAAGTCGAATTGCGACTAATCTATTTTATGATGAGCTACGCAAACGGAAGCGTGTCGTTAGTCCTTTGTCCTTGGATGCACGTCGCACCGTGGATGATGGTGAAATGGATTGGGAAATCGCAGGTGATACCCCCGGTCCAGAAGAAGAATTGACTACACGCGAATTTTACGAGCAACTACGGGATGCAATCTCCGATTTGCCAGAAGTATTCAGAACTACTATTGTCCTGCGAGAAATTGAAGGCATGCCATATGAAGAAATCGCAGAAATTACAGGGGTTTCTCTGGGAACTGTAAAATCAAGAATTGCAAGAGCCAGAGCTAGATTACAAACACAATTACAAAAATACTTAGATGCCTAGATCGTTTATCCCTAGATAATTTGTCTAGTTATCGATGTGGATTATGTTTCAAAATCTTTACTGCTAGCAATTTAATTTCTATTTGCAAACAATTTGATTTCCTGATGATTTGATTTTCTAATTGTCAGCAAAATAAATACTTAAGTTAAAAATTGTTCCTAGTAAATTGGAGTGCTTCCACGAACGCATCTAAAGATTGATTAAGTTCTGATGCTTTTGGGTTTCTTTACCCGTATATGAATTTGTAGTAATGTTAATATGAATACAGAGTATCAGTTTGAGGACCGTTCCAATTTGCCACGATCTCAAGGATTGTCAGAGGGAATGGAAAAACATACCAATCAATCAACAGGCGCTATGGATATATTGAAGCGCGATCGCTTCGAACTATTGAGTGCTTACCTCGACGGTGAAGTAACTGCAGCAGAACGTCGGCTCATCGAGCAATGGTTGGATAATGAACCTGAAGTTCAACGTCTATATGTCCGTCTGCTTAAGCTGAGGCAAGGTTT
>JAAUYH010233473.1_pt1 | contig 11787 bp, 10 predicted proteins | sample 7278061 | NCBI WGS metagenome assembly JAAUYH01 (sample SAMN14350203, study PRJNA611818) | marine sediment metagenome | isolation source: surface marine sediment (0.6m) | place: French Polynesia: Moorea | collected 2018-08 | reverse complement strand
GATCGCAGCTAGCGGAAAACGCTTGTCAACCTTGGTTAATGACATTCTCGATTTTTCTCAACTCAAACACAAAGATATTAAACTGCAACTGCGAACTGTCAGACTCAGAGAAATAACAGAAGTAGTTTTAACTGTCAGTCGCCTTTTAATTGGTAATAAAAATTTGGAACTAAAAAATAATATTTCTGTTGATTTACCGCCAGTTTTAGCTGATGAAAACCGACTGCAACAAATTCTCTACAATTTAATTGGCAATGCGATTAAATTCACCGATCGCGGTACGGTGGAAGTCTCGGCAAAATTAGTTCCTCAAACCGATTATTTAGCAATTTCGGTGCAAGATACGGGAATAGGAATAGAACCAGATAAATTAGCCAGAATTTTTGAATCTTTTGAACAAGCTGATGGTTCGACAGCTCGAGTTTATGGGGGAACTGGTTTAGGCTTAGCCGTTACGAAAAAGTTAATCGAATTACACGGCGGCAAAATTAGCGTTAAATCTACTCCAAAAGTCGGATCTAAATTTACTTTCGAGCTGCCGCTCGCTCCAGAAAAAGCGACTAAATTAAATGCGATTGTACCTACTAAGCGATCGAACAATCTTTTTCTTGCTTCTGCTGCAGAAAATCAAATCAGTAGGGGTAAAAATAATAACAATAATCAGTATTTGTCAATTCAAACTGAGCCTACCTGTTTGCCAAATAATTCTGACAATAAACAATGGCAAATTTTAATAGTAGATGACGATGCAATTAATTTACGCGTCCTCAATAATTATCTCTGTTTGTGTCAATATCAAGTTACTCAAGCTAGTTCTGGAATAGAAGTCATAGATTTACTCGAATCTGGTTTTCAGCCAGATTTAATCCTACTAGATGTGATGATGCCGAAAATGACTGGTTATGAAGTCACTCAAAAAATTCGCCAGAAATTAAAAGTAGATGAGTTACCAATAATTTTATTAACAGCTAAAAATTGTCTTGAAGATCGAGTAATTGGGCTAAAATTAGGTGCTAACGATTATTTAAGTAAACCAATTGTTAAAGAAGAACTTCTAGCTCGGATCGAAACTCAATTAACCTTGCGTAAAGAAACTTTAGAAATAAAAGAAGCTCGAGCAAAATTAAGAGAACAAAATCGCAATTTAGAAAAAATTGTCGCACGACGAACGGCAACTTTAGCCGAAAGCCAAAGAACTCTTGCTACTTTAATGAGCAATTTACCGGGAATGGCTTATCGTTCGGCAAACGATCGCAACTGGAAAATGGTTTTTGTTTCTCAAGGATGTCGTTCTTTAACCGGTTACAATCCTCAAGATTTGACAAGCAAACAAAATATTAAATACGGGCAATTAATTCATCCAGAAGATCGAAATGATGTTTGGCATGAAGTAGAAAAAGCTCTGCAAAATCATCAACCTTTTCAAGTTATCTATCGTTTATTATTGCCAAAATTGGAGCGAGTAAAATGGGTTTGGGAACAAGGAAGAGGGGTGTTTAATTCTGAGGGAAAATTGCTATTTATTGAAGGCTTTATTATTGATATAAGCGATCGCATTTACGTTGAAAAGGAACTAGAACGATCTAACCATAATTTACAGGAGGCGATCGCCAAACTGCAAAAGACCCAAGCACAATTAAAAATTGCTTCGGCTAAGTCAGAAGCCGCCAATCGAGCTAAATCGGTGTTTTTGGCAAATATGAGTCACGAACTCCGTACTCCCCTCAATAGCATCATCGGTTTCGCTCAACTTTTAAATCGAGATAATTCCCTTCAACCCTCACAAAAAGAAAGAATTAAAATTATCAACAGTAGCGGCGAGTATTTGCTTTCTTTAATTAATAATATTTTGGATATTTCTAAAATTGAAGCAGGTAAAATTAATCTCAACCAAAGTAATTTCGACCTCCATAGTTTATTAAAATCTGTGGAAAAAATGTTTGTTTTAAAAACAAAAGAAAAAGGAATTAAGCTGTTTTTAAAACTAGATTCTCATACCCCTCAATTTATTTATACTGATGAGAGCAAACTGCGACAAGTGCTAATTAATTTAATCGGCAATGCAGTTAAATTTACCGAACAGGGTAGCGTGACAGTCGAAGTAAGTAATTTTGTCAGCGAAGCAACAACAGCAGATACTCAAATACTTCAGTTTGAAGTTCTAGATACCGGCCCTGGAATAGCTCCAGATGAGATCGAAAAAATATTTGTCCCCTTCGAGCAAACTAGTTCGGGTCGTGCTAGCAAACAAGGGACTGGCTTGGGTTTAGCTTTAAGCCAAAAGTTTATTGAATTAATGGGAGGCAAAATTTCAGTTCAAAGTATCGTCGGGGTGGGGACTTGTTTTAAATTTAAAATCCCAATTCGTCTGAGTTTAGATCCGCGCGATCGGAGCGATCGCAATCAAAAAGTAGTTGCTTTAGCTCCTTCACAACCCCAATTTAAAATTCTGATCGTCGACGATGTTGCTGAAAATCGTCAGTCCCTATCCGAGTTATTAACCTCGGTTGGATTTTTGGTTAAGCAAGCTAGCAACGGTGTTGAAGCTGTAAAAATTTGGCAAGATTGGCATCCTGGTTTAATTTGGATGGATTTGCGAATGCCAGAAATGGATGGATATGAAGCTACCCGTCAAATTAGGGCGATCGAGGCCCGACAAAGTTCAAATTCAATAATTATTGCCCTCACAGCGAGTGCTTTAACCGAAGAACGAGAAAAAATTTTGAAATCGGGGTTTGATAATTATGTCTTTAAGCCCTTTCAAGAATCAATTATTTGGTCGACTTTGATTCAATATTTAGAGGTTCAATTTATTTATCAGGAGGAAGAAACTAAGATTACAGAAACGACAGAGCCAGATGACGAGCCTTTAGAGCGACTTACATCACAAGCTTTAAGCAAGATGCCTTGTGAATGGTTGGGAGAACTAAAAGAAGCCACCAGTCACTTAGAAGGTAAACGAGTTCTAGAATTAATTGGGCAAATCGCAGCAGAATATCCCGATCTGGCGCGGCAACTGGGCGATTTAGCTCGAGATTATCAATTCGAGCCAATTATCGAACTTATTTCCCAGATTTAATCGCGAATTGCTCTAAATATTCTTGAAATTGAGAAATTTAATATCTGTTTGATTTTTTTAACAGTTTAAAATGTAGTTTAATTCATGAAAAGTTAATTCGGATATGTTTGCTAATACAACATTAGTCTGGGATTTACAACGAGCCAATCAAATCGCTCGAAGTTTTTCTACCTCTTTAGATCCTGAAGCGATCGCTCGCTTGGCTGCGGATGGGTTGGTCGAGCATTTCGATTGTAGTTTCGTGCGAATTTGGCTGGTCGAACCGGGAGATAAAATGTTGCGTTTGGTCGCATCATCTGGATTATATACTCGCACCGATGGCTCTTTTAGTCGAATCCCAATCGGGTCATTTAAGATCGGTAAAATCGCTGAAAATCGCGTCTCTCTATTAAGTAATAATTTAGCTGCCGAGTCTTGGCTGAGATATCCTGAATGGGCGATCGCCAATAATCTCAGAAGTTTTGCCGGATATCCCTTAACTAACGGCAATCAGGTAATTGGGGTGCTGGGGGTATTTAACCAAAATCCGATGCAACCGGAGTTTTTAGAAATATTGTTAAGCTTCTGTACTACCTTAACTGTTGCTCTAGAAATGGCCTCAAAATATCAAAAACAAAAACAAGATCGGCAGGCGATCGCGCCAAAAATTACCCTTCCCAATCTTTCACTTTCCGACAGCCTCAGTTACATACTCGGTCAGACAAACTTGACAGTTATAGGAACTGAAAAAAGTATCGACTTATCTCAAATTCAAGTATTTCTCAAAGTTGGTGAGATCCTTAAACAGTTAAATTGTTCTTACTGTCGTTTGACCTACGAACCAGATTCAGTTTCTTTAGAAGCGATCGCAGCTACTTTACCGGCAATTTTACAAGAACAAAAAGAATCTCAAAGATCTGTTTTTGGCAATTTATTTGAAATCGTATCCTATTTTGGTGGAGTTCTTAATATTCAGACCGAACCAAATTTGAAAGCGATTAAGGTTTTGCTAAAATTTTCATCCGCAGCCAAACTAGCCTCGGAGTTATCTGTTAGCATTCAATGTCGTTTACCTTTGCTGCAAAAAGGATTGACCGAGCTAGCTTATCAAGCAGGTTTGAGGGTTTCTCAGACAGTACAACCTCACATTCCTCTCATCAGCGATCGAACTTCTCTAATCGAAACTAGCGATTTCCTGATTTGGGTCGATCGTAATTCAAACACGATTCCCAGCCAAGCCAAAGCTCAGATCGACCTCTCGGTTACTTCAGAACAATTGCGTCAAGTAGTCGAAACCGTAATGAGGGGGGATAATTGGGGCCTTGAAGATTGCATTCAAAAACAGCAGAAACTTTCCAATCGAGAACAAAAGATAATCTCTCTTCTTGCAGCAGGATTGCGCGATCGCGAGATTGCCGAGCAACTTTACATTAGCGATAGTACGGTTAAATTTCACGTCAATAACATATTAAACAAATTACAAGCCAAAACTCGACTTCAAGCCCTGTATAACTTGATGATTATTAATGGTTTAGAGATTTGAACCGCAGAGAACGCGCAAGAGCTTTTAGCCCGAGATTAATTTATCAAAAATTATGTCATATCCATACAATTTTAAACCCCTATTTATTTTGCTAGGTCAGTGTCAGATCCATTTGAGCATTTTTACTCAAGCCAATAGCAATGGCTATTAATTTTGTCAGGTAAAACTTATGTTTGTATTGCTAGGTTACTAAACTTGATTTGAGAGTTAGAATTCAGACATAGTAAGAGATTTCAGCAACTCGATCCGTAATTGAATCCCAATTACTAAACAAAGCTGTTATTAGCTTTACACACTAATTAATCTGATTGGTTATTTAATATTTCTTTAGCAATCTCTTTCTCATCAATTATTTAAAACTGAAAACACATTCTCAGATCCATAACTGATATTTAAGCACAGCGTAGCGATTCGACTCAAAAAAATCGATTAGAGCGAATTATTGAACTTGTCTTATAGATTATCCCGACGGGAAGAACTAACCTTACAATAGAGAAATTCAATGATTAATCCAGAAAGCCTTCTTGAATTAGCAGAAAGCTTAATTCACAATCAAACAAATACTTATTGCAGCGATCTCCACAGAAAAATTTTGCTGTCCACTTTACGAGGAGAGCGCAAAACTTACGAACAATTTGCCGATGAATGTGGTTATTCCTGCAAATACATTAAACACGACATTGCTCCCAAACTGTGGCATTTACTTTCAACAGCTATAGGAGAAAAAGTCACTAAATCAAACGTCAGACCTATTCTCGAAACACAAATGCGATCGCATCACCATCTCGATCGATCCAATTTCAATTGGCAAGTTTCTCCCGTACGAGAGCATCGCGAGAATCTTCAAGAGATTCCTTCGACAATGAATAACTCATCTCAATTTCTTAGTTCTCCAGCAGCAAAATTAACTCGAGCTAACATCTTATTAGTCGATGACGAACCCAAAAATTTAAAGTTATTATCAGATTTGCTCGAAGAGCAAGGTTATCAAGTGCGTCAAGCTATTAATGGCGCGATCGCCCTTGAAGCAATTAATTTAGCTGCACCAGATTTGATCTTACTCGATATTTGTATGCCAGAATTGGATGGCTATAGCGTCTGTCAAAAACTTAAAGCCAATCCTCAAACTAAAGATATTCCAGTTATTTTTGTGACCGCTTTTGACGAACCTTGGAATAAAGTCAAAGCTTTTTCTGTCGGTGCTGTTGACTACATCCATAAACCTTTTAAAGTGATTGAAGTTTTAGCCCGGATCGAAAATCAACTTAAAATTAAACAACTGCAACAAGAGCTTTTAGCTCGAAACGCTCAACTGCAACAAGCTCTTCAAGAATTACAACGACTAGCGGCGATCGACAGCGTGACTGGGGTATCGAGTCGCGATCGCTTTAATGAATATTTAGTTTTTAATTGGCATCAGGCTAGTAAAACTCAAACTCCCCTCACTTTAATTTTTGCAGAGATCGATCGTTTAGATCGCGATGAAAACAATCATATGAAAGCACAATTACTCTTTGAAACAGCACAAACAATTAAAAATATCTTTCAAAGACCTCAAGATTTAATTGCTCGTTATGAAGATACGACTTTCGGCATTATTTTGCCGGACTTAGAGATCGAAAAAGGCGCAGCGATGGCGCGAACTTTACTAGATCGCATTAAAAAAATCGAAATTTCTGGGAATGAGTCGAATTTTAACCTCCGTATTGCCATTGCTGCAGTATTGCCCGATCGCAACTTTCAACTCGAAAGTTTTCTGACAAAATGTTCTAGTCTGCTCGATCGCGCTAAACAAGAAGACGGCGATCGCATCATTTTAGCTGAATAATAAATAGTTTTTATATCTGGATTTTGCTGAAAATTATCTGATAATAATTTCTCACCAGGCGATCGCATTTCAAGTTAGGGCTAAGTGTACTTGATGTTTTTAACACCTTAACTTTTCTGAAATTTATTCCTTAACTAATAGGGATTTTTTCTACTCGGAATTAGCTATATCTTGAGAGTAGAAGAAAAACTGTAGATGACGATCGCCCTTAAGTGAAATTGAAATTTGGGTGACTCATAACCTTCAGTAAATAATACAAATCTAGCAAGATATGATCGAGCGAAATCATGTTTAAAATAGTTGACGATCGCGGTTATGAAGAAGTTTATGCCCCCAGGCATGAAAATCAGTATTACGTTATTGTTTGCAGCGAATCTTTAGAAGAAATTCTGCCAAAAATTGGTGGAATGTCTCTTAAAATTTTTTTAGTTTTAAATAATATGTCTTTGCAGAATAATAACCAGCATAGAACAATAACTAGAGAGGAAATTATCAAAGCTACTGGATTGAATGAAATATCTTTGAGGGCAGGCTTGAAAGAATTAAGGCAACATAAAATATTAACGCCAATTAAACGAGATATTCCCTATTAAGTTAGGCTGTAAAAAATTCCCAGGTTTAATACCATTTATGTATAATTCTGCTGCCGCTCGAATGCTTTTGGTAAGGTAATAAAGGCAGCAGGGAAAGCCTTTAACACCTCTCAGTTTTCTAGAAAGATCGGCATCGGTATTTGCCAATAAAGAGGCAGTAATTTACGGCGATCGCTAAACCGCTACAGGTGAAATTCAAAAATATTTATTACGAGAAAAAGAATGCTCTGGTTTTAAAAAGAGGATTCATTAACAAAGCGATCGCACCTCAAGTTAAAGCAAGTTTTACTTGATTTTTTTTTTGCACCTTAACTTTTCGGAAATTTATTCCTTAACTAATCGGGATTTTTTCTGCTCGTAATTAGCTTTATCTTAATAATAAAGTTACAGGAAAATAGATCGTGAAAAATTGGTTGATAATCAAAATAGTATCGGCTGTAACTATGAGTTGTTTTGCTTTTACTTTATCTGCTCTAGCAGAATTCGATCGTCGTAGTATTGCTGAAACTATCGTCACCAATAAAGAGGGAGATCTCGTTGAAGTACACGGGGAAGTTATGCGGATCGAACCCAGACAAAAGCAATATATTATTGCCGATACCACCGGAGAAATTGCTGTTATGGTTCGAGATCTCGATCGCAAATTAAAGCTAGGTACAGAAATAGATGTTTTTGGTAAACTGACCGTCCATCCTAGTGGAAAAATTATAATTGACGCAAGAGAAGTAGAGCTGCTGCATCAAGACTAAAATTTGCTAGCAAAACTCAAACAAAACTCATCCCGATCTTGCTTTAATACCATTTGTCAAAAGTAATAAGAGACTTAATCTGGTTCAGTCGGTCTAGGTAGGAGATAATCATATTTTTCAACTTTGTTCGTATTATTAAATAAAGTTGCTACATATAGCAGTTGAAATAAAGGTTAGGATATTTAAGATTGGTAAAAGGATTAAATATTAAGGATTATCCCTCTGCCTTCTGTCTTCTGCTATATTTTGCTATTTTTGAGAATTTGTATAATTTCGTAAGTCGATCGAACTTAATGATTTTTGTCAATTTTTTTGATAATAATTGCTTGTTCTAATCGCATTTCAAGTTAAAGTAAGTTTTGCTTTATTTTTTTAAATAGCTTAACTTTTCTGAAATTTATTCCTTAACTATCGGGATTTTTTCTACTAAGAATTAGCTTTATCTTGAGAGTGAAGGAGAAATTCTAGAGGAATAAAAAAATGGCTGATTGGGTTGATACAAATAGAAACGATATTAAAGATAGTACAGATGTTAACGATACCTTTGTTGGTCTAGGTGACAATGAGTTTATTGGTAAAGGTGGCGACGATATCCTGCTTGGCAAAACTAAAAAATTTTCTATCTCCAGTAGTGTACTTCTAGGTGCGAATAATCACTACGGTGGTTTCTCGGTTGTACCTGGCACTAAGCTTACTGTAAATATGTATGCTGGCTTTGGCGATGCCGACCTTTACGTCAATTTTAATTCACCTGCGACTCTTAGCGAATTTGTTTGTCGCCCATTCGTCAATGGCAACTCGGAAAATTGCACCTTGACTGTACCTAAAAACGTGCAGACCTTTTATATTATGGTAGATGGTTATAGCAATGCTAGTTACAATATTGATTTAATCTGGGTGTCTCAACTTTAGGAAATCGATCGAGTATCTACCTTCAATAGGATCTGCGATCGCTTTTCTAAAAGGTGTTACTCAATTCAATCTTAATACCGATCTTGTTCTAGGTTATATGTAGTCTCAAATTATTACCAAAAGAATAGATTAAACGATCTTTGCAGCCTTGTTAAAGGGAAGCACTACCCGATACAAAAATTTTCCCAAACCACAGTTTTAAGCTCAATTGAAACTACAGTTTTGTAAGTCGAAAGCTAAGTAAAAAGAAGATTAGAATCCGTCTACAAAGCTATTTTTGTAAAGAATTTCTACAACAGAACTAATTCTTGCATAAAAGCCAAGCTGTAATTATGAATTAAAAATTGAAGGAGTAAAAATTTGCAATTGTCAATTACAGCAATCGAAGCAAAGATTATAACAATTTTATCTATTTCCTAGTACCTACTAACTATTTCCTACTGTTACAATTATTGTCCTCACTTATAGTTCAGTTGGTATCCAGAGTTTACGTATAGGTTCTATTTCGTAGATAAATTTGCTGAAAATGAGTTTGTAAAATCAAGAAAACAGAGGATATTGAAATGAAAAAAATATTGATAGATTTGGGGAGTTTATTGACTGGATTAGCTTTATTAAATGCAGCTATTTTCTTCGCTCCTACAAGTCGAGAAAGTGACAATTATTCTTTCAAGATCGCTCAGTTCGATTCGATCGAGAAGCGAACAATAATTCAAGATACTTTCAAAAAAAAACTACTAGTTTTAATGGCAATTTCTGGGGTTGGCGTTAGCGTTGTCGGCGGTCTCGGAGAAAAATTTAAAAACTGATTTTTTCAGTTTGTATTCCTGTAAAAAGTAAAAATAGAGGTAACAAAACATGGCTAAAATCTTACAATCCGGAATTAAAAATTTCAATCTTAAATCGAATTTAGATCGAATTAATGAAAATCAAAAATATTGCGATCGCGAGAATATTTCTGTTAAAAATAAATCTATCTTTCCTCTGCCACTTAGAAAGATAGTTTGGAAAAAAATTAACGGAAAACTCGTGGCTGAATGGATTCCTACGCGTTAAATTTTCCGGGCAAAATCATTTTATTTAGCGATTAATAACTCGAATTTTGTCCCTTAACTTTTCGGAAATTTATTCCTTAACTAATCTGGATTTTTTCTACTCAGAATAAACTGTATATTTACAGTAATAGAAAAGCTGTAGAGGAATTTGAAAATATCTGTTTTGTTTAGTAAAAATAGCAATAATTCCCTTGTTGAATAGCTATTGTTTCCGAAAAAATAACAGACCTAAAGTTTTTACACCATAATCTAAGAGGATAAAACCATGAAACTTTCTAATCAAGCTCGAATTATTTTAACTAACAAGCGTCATAGCGATCGCAATCGTCGTGCTTCACTTTCGGTCGGATTTTTCCAAAAAATAGAAAATCATGACGATCGTAAAGCTTAGCAAGCACTTTGTCAATCCAATTATTTATTGAGGTTTGAAAAATGACTAGACTTTGTTATCGTGGAATTTGTTATCGAAAAAAAATCTCTACTCTCAAAGTATCGCAAAAGGAAACTATAGCTAAATATCGAGGTCTTGTTTACTCTTTTAGTTCTTTAAGAGTCCCTAGTAATTATAACTTTAAGTTGCAGATTAAATATCGAGGAGCAGCTTACGTTTGAACAACCTCTTAATACTACCGATCGCAAATCCCCGACATTAATTCAGGGGATTTGTTTGTGGCTCGATCAAAAAATATCTATTCAAATCACACTATTTGTAAAAGATTGTTATGAAACAAATATTAATATATTTATTCGCTTTTACTGGTATAATTATCTTGCTAGTGAATTAAATTGCGCGGGGTAAGTAATTAAATCTTCCCAAGTCCAAAGTGCAAAATAAATTCTAGCTCTTTTTGCGACTCACCATATTAATTCAGTCATACCGAGGATTTCAGCGTCTCAATTTTAATAACGAGATAACAGCATTGTTCTGTTGCTTCTATTTTGCATTTTCATAATTATCCCATCAATCGGAATTTGTTGAGTTAATTTAAGTTACTTGAATAAATGCGATCGAGATCTTGCTTAATTAACCAGAACGACTAATAATGTTCTTAAGAAGATTAATAAAATCTTTTCGATTTACGGTGAAGGCATAAAAACAAACATTTACAAATACTTGGTTTAGTGAGGTTGTAATTGTGACTTTTAAAATATTTAAACGATTAAAAAACCTAAAATATTGAGATTTAAGTTACCATTAGTAGTTTCTTAAAATTTTCTAGCCAGTCGAAATATTATTTTGCATCGGTAGAAAATTGATAATTTTACTCAATCTAATATCTGGATCTTTTATTTTCTAGATAAGCAAAATTGCTTTTTTAAAGTTTAGCCTAAAACCCTATCGATAATGAAGGTTTATTTCTGGATAAACAACTCGATCGAAAAAAATTTAACATTTTTGTTTTTGAATTAAATACTAATTTACTGTTGAGGATATTACCATGAGTAACTGTCCAATTTGTTCTAGTTTAATATTACGCCATATTCGTCACAATGAAATTTACTGGTATTGTTCTTCTTGCCATCAAGAAATACCTAATTTAAATCCGATCCAAGTATCTCAGTTATTAGAAAATCGAGATAATGCAAAAATATTATCCGATCGTCTCAGCTCTATTGCTGTTTCTTAAAATTATTAGTTTTGAAAATTATTTTTTATTATACGCGATCGAAACTATTCGATCGCATTTTAGTTTTTTTTTCGAGCAAAAGCGATCGTCATTTAACTTTGCTATTTCAACATCTAATAAAATTAACTTACGGTATTTTTCACTTCAGATCGCTCGAAATTTCCTTTTCAAATTTAATAAGTTTGCTAGAAAAATAATCCCGATAAAAAAAATAGTCTCTTGAAGACAGACTTGTAAAATTAGCATCAAAGTCTAATTTTTCCTGTTTAATATATTCCCAAAATAAAGCATCTTACTTTTTCAAAAATAATATTTATAAAAACTCAAATATTTCGATCGACACAGTATAAATCGCAAATAATTGAGAGTGATTTAAATTATTTTGTTAACAAAAATAAATTTGAATCTAATTAAATTTTTG
>JAAUYH010045577.1_pt1 | contig 11788 bp, 9 predicted proteins | sample 7278061 | NCBI WGS metagenome assembly JAAUYH01 (sample SAMN14350203, study PRJNA611818) | marine sediment metagenome | isolation source: surface marine sediment (0.6m) | place: French Polynesia: Moorea | collected 2018-08 | reverse complement strand
TTTAGCGGCTGTGGTTACTGGGATTGGCTGATTTGACAGTAAAACAGATGGTTGCTGTTGAATCAAGCTAGTTAGATACGTATCGTTCGCTAATAATAATTGCTTTTCTCGATTAAAAATATTAGCTTGAATTCCAGGACTACTGAACCGAGCAGATTTAAATGTAATTTTATTATTTAAGCTATCAAACTTCTGATTATCTGGATTTGCTTGTGCTGCCGAAGCCGACAACAAACACAAAAACGCTGATAATAAATATTTATTTTTCATCTTCTCCTCTTAAGATTAAACATTGCCACCACACTTAATTTCCTTACTTATTTAAGTTCAAAATAGTAAGGGTAAAATACTGTTAGTAAATCAATATTTACTATCCTCTAAGAGAATGTCTTGTAATCTTAAAGAAGAAGATTTTGTAATAAAAATTAGCAGAATAAAAACATTTGAAAAGTTTTTTTTATCTGCTGTAGATAAACTTAATTAAATTATATTAACTAGCGATCCGTAGGGTACTTGGCAACGCGTAATCGCTTCTAGGCAAATTAATTTCATGCTTTTAACTTTCAAAAGCGAAAAGTAGTCCGAATCGTTCCCACGTAAAGAGTATCGTTGTCCTTAATATGCCCTGGATTAGTAACTATAAATATCCCTGGTGTTAGTGAGATATTGTCATTGACCTTAAAGCGATAGAAAAATTCAAAGTGCAAAGAGGTTGCTTCGTCTTCTTTCCCAAATTGATCTAGTCCCTCTGGCGGTACTGGTTCTGATGATTCAATACCAGGAAGTCTTATGTCAGGATTAAGTCGGGGGTCATTATCCGTAACTGTTACAGAATCTTCACCTCTGCGTGAGATTTCCGAAAAAGGTACGCCCTGGCCTTCAGTTACCGGTCCCGCATTAACTAATTTGGGTGGCATACCAAATAAAAAACCAAATAAATCTCCTTCTCTGTCAAAAGGATCGCTAAGACCAAGGCTAAAAAGATAAGTTACTGTGTTGCCAAAAGGTTCCTCGTTTTTTGTGTTAAAAATATCTCTTCCTGCCGCATCACTAGGCTCAAACATGGGAAAATCTGGTAATTCTTTGAGGAAGTTAGTAAAAGTCCATCCTCCCCAAGCAGCGAAATTGAGTTTTTCTGTTAAATTCCATTGTAAAGTGGCACCTACGGCATGAGTTTTAGCTGGGAAATCATCTAGTTCTAGTCCTATTCCAGGGCTAGCGAGACCTCCAGGGGGGTCACCTACTGCTACGGGAAGCCTTCCCGTAGACCATAAACCAGTAGTTTCCGCATTGACACTACCTGTAAAAGTTCCTAAGACACCATCACTAGTATATGTGTTTACATAAGTTATACCTGTAGTCAGATTTTCCCAGGGCTGTAAGAGAAACTGAACTCCCAATGAACTTCGGTCTGCACCAAAAATTCCTCCATCAGGATTACTGCTATTAGCTGTGCCATAAGCTGCTTGTAAACGTACTTTATCCGTAATTAACCAATCAAAACCTGCACCAGCATCTAAAACCCCTCCTAGTCGGAAAATTGGGCTTTCTTCGCCAAAACGGGAAATTGCTCCTCTTCCTGTATCGAAATAAGGAGAATTGGCTGTTAAAACATTACTGAGGCTAAAGCCGAATGGAATTACAGAAACAACGACTTTATCATTAAAGATAGGAGAGCGATATTCCAATAAATCAATAATTACCTTATTATCTAAACCAGCTTGATAAGAAAGCCTTGCCATATAGGTATTGAGAGATTCAGAATTGGTAAAACCACCATTATCAAAATTTCCTGTAGTTAAATAAGTGCGCAGGCGGTCTTTACCTGTAAAAGAGGTCTGTAATCCTAAACGGGCTAAGTAAGTCAAAAGTGTATTGGTTTCAGGATCTTCTGCATTTCGACAATCAACTATATCTTCGCTGAATTCGTTACCTTCTGGTACAAAAGTACAGCCGCCAGGAGGATCGCCGCCAAAGGCATCAGCAATTCCAAAAATTACTTCCCCATTCAAAATGGTCGTGGTTGAAAACTGATTATCTTCTAGAGAATCTACTCGGGCTTCAAGATTATCAACCCGTCCCCTCATGGTAGCCAATTCAGCCTCAAATTCTTGTCTCAATCTCTGGGCAGTTTGTAAATCTTCTTGAGCAACAGTAGCTGAAGAATTAACTAAACGTTCGATTTGCTGCAAACAAGAATTTAAGCCCGCGGCAAATTCATAGCGAGTCAAGGTTTGTTTGCCCCGAAACGTATTATCCTCAAAACCACTAATACAGTTATAACGCTCCGAGAGCGATCGCAATGCTTCATAAGCCCAGTCATCAGCACTGACATCTCGTAACTGAGAGACGCTAGTTACTTGTCCCAGAGTATTTTGAGCAATTGTATAATTCTTAGTCTTGATTGGTTCATTAATCAGTGAGGCAGCACTAGTCTGATAATTACGAACATCAGCTTCAGCCAAAGTTGGAATTACGGTACTTGGCTTGGCTGGAATTGAATTATTAGCGGCTGTGGTTACTGGGATTGGCTGAGTTGGCAGTAAAACAGATGGTTGCTGTTGAATCAAGCTAGTTAAATACGTATCTTTCGCTAATAATAATTGCTTTTCTTGATTAAAAATATTAGCTTGAGTCCCAGTACTATTGAAGCGTTCGGATGTAAATTTAATTTGATTATTCGAGCCAGCAAACTGCTGATGATGAGGACTTGCTTGTACCACCGAAGCCGACGCTAAACACAAAAATGCTGATAATAAATATTTATTATTCATCTTCTCCCCTTGATATTATGCCTTGCCACCACAATTAACTTCCTTACTTATTGATTTTTAGTTCAAAATAGTCAGGAAAAAATATTTTTTGTAATATCAATATTTACTATCCTCTATGAGCAAGTCTCATATTTAAAAGAAGATGATTTTGTAATAAAATTTAGCAGAAGAAAAGACTTTTAAACTTTAAACTGGTTTTATGTCTTAACAAAAGTTTTCAAAGTCATGAAAACTAATCAAAAATTTATAAATTATTAATTATTCGCATGGTTCTCCTAACAATAAGAACTCACATCCTGGAGATGGTTCGTCTCGGAGCATGTTTTTTAGGGAAAAACTTTTGTAAACATCCTCAACCACATCTTGTTTATTGCCTAAATCCAGGGAACCAACCAAATCATTACCCACAGATACATCCATAATGCCACTAGTAGAACTACTCTCAAATAGTGGAGTTTTGCCTGTTTCAATAAAAGTCTGACCTGGAGGTTGCATATTAAACAAGACTTTGATGCCTAATTGCTCCCACAAAGACATAAAATTATTACCATTCTGACCGCTACTAAATTGAGTATGCAAAATAGGTGGATCGTAGTTAACTGCTTCAGCAACCACTCTGTTTACATCTTCAGACTCAAACTGTTGAGTTTGAGTTTGTTTTTCTTCGACCGAGCAATATTGGCTCACTAACTCTCCTTTTTCAGCCGAACCACGACCATGCACTCCGATTACATACCCATCGCGGTCAAATACAGGACCCCCACTCATACCAGGACGAGTCAAATCCACGTAAAAAAGACTATAACCATTTTCCCCTTCTTGAGGCTCAATAGTGCGGGTAATTGGTACCCAGGCTAGACGGCGTTGCCGACGAGCAACTTTGCCCCGACATTTACCAGTAGTAGCATCTTTTTCTTTTTCTGGATCGGGCCAACCAGAAACATAGACAGTATCACCCAGGTTGAGTCGATTAACATTTCCTAAAGAAGCGATGGGATATTCGACCTCACTCTGAAAACTAACCACCGCCAAGTCTGTCCCTGCTACTCTGCCAGGGATGGTAATAGAATAACAACCAAAACGGATTAAATTGCGAAAGCTAATCTCTTCTTCTAGAGGACAATTTCTACCATCATCCGCTTCGGAAATTGCATGTACTATTCCGTCACTAGTACGAATACCATAGGGGATATTGAGTTTTAAATGTCTTTGTTTAAAGTTATGAGTAACAGTTAGCACATAGTAGTTGTTTTTTTCCCTGCCAATAATTACTCCCGAGCCAGGATTCCAAACTCCATCTGGATCGCTATCTTTTGCTAGCGGGTTGTTACGATTTTCTTCTAGCTCTTTAACTAATTCTGGTGTTAATCCAGGAGCAATTAAGACCGTAGTTTGTCTGGCGATGGAGTTAATTTCTTCCAGGGATAGTTCTGCTAATGCTGAGGATGCTGTTATGCCGATCGCCCCTAAAATAGCCAAGGATTGACTAATAATTTTAATAGGAGAAAACATGATAGTAAAAAAATAATTGATGCAGTTTTTTATACTTTTACGATACTGTTTTCGAGAATACTTTTAACAAAAATGTCCTAAAAATTAACTAAATATAAATTTTTTTCATCTTCTCTAGCTTCACTCTCTCCTATTTCCTCATCAACATCTTATTTATAGGCATGACAGTTAACAGTAGCTTCAGGCAAAATTAACATGGCATCGCCAAAAGAATAAAAGCGATAATTATGGGCGATCGCCTCTTGATATAAGTCTAATAACCGCTTTCTACCAATTAAAGCACCCACCATCATCAATAAACTCGAACCAGGAAGATGAAAATTAGTAATTAAACCATCGATCGCCTGCCATTGATAACCAGGATAAATAAATAAGTCGGTTTTGCCGCTAAAAGCCTCTAATTGACCTGGTATTTTGGAAGCTCTAGTTGCTCCTTCTAAGGCTCTAGTAGCTGTCGTCCCCACAGCAATAATTCTGCCGCCTCTAGCTTTAGTTGCCTTAATTTTGTTGACCGTCTCAGGACTAACTTCAATCCATTCTTGATGCATCACATGCTCGGTAATCGTTTCTGCTTCTACAGGACGAAATGTACCTACTCCCACATGGAGAGTTACGTAGGTTTGTTCGATGCCTTGGTGGTTTAATTTTTGTAACAATTCATCAGTGAAATGTAATCCTGCTGTCGGTGCCGCGATCGCTCCTGGTTGGCGAGCATATACTGTTTGATAGCGATCGCTATAGTAGGATGATACCTGAGAAGTAATATAAGGAGGTAAGGGAATTTCCCCAAATCGGTCTAAAACCGATAATAAAGACAGGCGATCCGTAGGGTACGCGGTAGCGTAATCGGGTAATTCAAACTTTAAAATTCTGCCCCCAGTAGCTGGATCTGATGCTATCACTTGCGCTTTAAGCTGCCAGTCAGCTCGATCTTCGATTATGGGGTCGAAAATAATTTCTGTTCCCTGTTTAAATCGTTTACCAGGCTTAACTAAAGCCAGCCAAATGTTAGGTTGTTTTTCCTCTAAGAGTAAAATTTCTACCGTTGCCCCCGTAGATTTATGACCGTAGAGACGAGCGGGAATTACTTTGGTATCATTAAAAACTAATAAGTCTCCTGGCAACAGCCAATTGCTAAGATGGTGAAAAACGCTGTGGTGATGACTAATTGGTGAATCTACTACCAAAAGCTTAGAACTATCCCTTGGCACTGCGGGGGTTTGAGCAATCAGTTTTTGAGGTAGCTGGTAATTGTAGCTAGTAAGTAAAAAATCTTCATTCATTCTAGTTTAATAGTTCGTAATCTGTAGAAAATTTGGGTGATCTCCCCTATAGCAAATTTAGAAGATCGGGTGCTTTTCCCCAAGCGCAAATGGTGCATTTATTGTCAGACTAGATAGTACGATAATTCTCACAAGAATTAGGTATTTATGGACTATCTTTATTTTCTAGCAAATGCTAGCGTGACCTTGAGAACTATAGATTATCTCCGCACTATGAGTCATGCAGTAGGAGCTTCTTTAACTGTAATACATCAAATTGATGGTTGGATTGTTAAAATTCGGTTTCCTCAATCTCTTGAACCCCATCAACACGGCGATTTTAGAGCTTTTATGAGCGAGCTGGGTATTGCTTACGAGCCAGAAATGCGCCTCAAAATGGTGTTTTGGAGTCTAGAAACAGGTCAATCACCAGTAGAAGTTATGCGCCGTTATCAAGTAGCAGTAGTTTCCCATGGCAAGCCTGATATTAAAGATATTGAAGCTTTCCGCCAACAGTTTACTAGAGGATTAGGGTATTGTCCTGAAACCTTAGCTTAAAATGGCAACAGTTCATACCATCTTGGTAGTAAGATAACGAAGATGGTATGGGCTAACAAGCCAAAAACTAATTAGCAATAATTCGTAAGACCTGTTGTATATCATCTAGCTGTCCGACAATTCTCCGCATTGGTTTGGGGGAAACTCGAACCAAAGTAGGAGTAGCAGAAACTTGATGAATTTCTGCTTGTTCGGGATTTTTATTAATATCAATAACCTTTAAAGTATAGGGGCTATTTAAACCCTGTTCCAAGATTTGATGTATACTGCCTAAAGTTTTTTCAGCACTTAGATTGTCGCTAGAAATAAATAAACGGAGAATGTAACCTCCAGTTTGATTGGCATCAGGAGGTGTAATAACGTTGTTTTTAGCTAAAGTATTTGCTGAAGATTTCTGCAACCTAGAATTAGGATCTAAACGAACGATTAAATCTCGCTCTTCCCACAATTGAGGAAATTGCTGTTTATAAGTTTCTATTAAGGCTCGATTGCAATATTCTTCCTGCCAAGAAACAGTCTGCCAGGTTGCCATTCCTTGGACAGCAAATAAGACTTGAAGCAAAGGGATATAACGTTGTACTGCGGGATAAACTTCACCACAGGTTTGAAGTTCCTGGGTTTGAGGATCTCGCCAACGTTCTATCGTTGCTGTATACCCAGGCACTAAAAAATGGGGGGGATCGGCTAAACCCCAAATTCCTTGCAAACCCAGACACAGATGAATATGCCAACGAGCTTGTTTGCTGGGATCTATACCGTAAATTAAGTCCCCCCCTGGGGTAAATAAAGCAATACCTTTAAAAGTTTCAGGTAAATCAGATTCTTGATAGGTCAATTTTGATGAGAGAGCGAGCGGCTATCTATAGAATAGCTTTTCTGTTAATCTAATCTCAATTAAAATCTTCCTCTTAACATCATTGCCATTTCATTAGCAGTAGGAGATCTATCCATTGCCGTTTCTTCAGTGATTCTCCCCTCTTCATAGAGAGCAAACAGAGATTGATTGGTAGTAATCATGCCATCGAATCCACCATTTTGCATCAAGGTATGAATTTCATCATATTTACCTTGTTTAATGTAGTCTTTGACGGTTTCCGTATTGACCAAAATATCGTGATAGGCAACTCGCTTGCCATCAGTTGTACGGCATAATCCCTGGGAGATGATCGCTACCAAAGATTCGGAAATAGCCATCCGCATAGCATCTTGTTCTTCAGCCGAGTAAAGAGTCAAAATCCTTTCAACTGTTTTAATGGCACTATTAGTATGTAATGTTCCCATGACTAAGTGACCAGTTTGAGCGGCTTTAAGAGCTGTATTTACTGTTTCGCGATCGCGCATCTCACCTACCAGAATAATATCTGGATCTTCCCTTAAAGCAGCTTTTAAGGCATTATCAAATTTTAAAGTATTGATGCCCACTTCTCGCTGTTTGATCAAAGAGTTACGACTTTCATGGACAAATTCGATGGGATCTTCAATGGTAATGATGTGTTTAGAGTGTTCATCATTAATATAGTCGATCATCGCTGCCATGGTGGTGGATTTACCCGAACCAGTTGGTCCAGTAACTAAAACCAAGCCCTTATGAGCATCAGAAATATCTCGAAAGACAGGGGCTAATCCTAACTGATCCATGGTTAAAATCTTAAGAGGTATTAAACGCATAACCATGGCGTAACCGCCCAGGGTATCAAAGATATTAATCCGTACCCGAGCAAAATCATATTGAGTTGCTCCGTCAAACTCTAATTCGCGTTTGAATTGTTGTACTTCTTTTTCGGATAAAATTTCGTACATCCAACTCATAAAAGTTTTGTAGTCTGTTTTCGGATAATCAGTTACCGCCATCTCACCGCGATCGCGCATTCTGGGGATTTCTCCCACTCCTAGATGAATATCAGAGCAACCTAATTTAAAAGCATTTTTGATAATATATTCTAATGAAGGCTGACCAGGAGAACGCTGTGGATGACCAGATTTAACATTAGTTGGCGCAACAGGGGAATTAGCGGCAATGTTATTCTGTGCTGGTTTTTGAGCAACAGAATCTTTATTACTATTGGTACCGATTCCAGGGGTAATACTTTTCTTAGAACGACCCAAAGCTGATGGTGGTGGTGGCAAAGGTCGTGTACCTTGCGGTTGTGTCATTTTATTATTTAATTCTTTAGTTTTAATATTTTGCTAGTTTTAGTATGCCCAAAACCCCGATCTTGCTAACAACCAACTAGCTTTAATTTTATTTGGTCGCTAGCTTGTATTTATCTGAAAACAAATAAAATACTCATATAGTTCAACATATTTTTAAGGATATATACCTAATATTTTTGCTGTTCTTGGAGCAGATAATCAGTAATAGTTAATTGTTAAGAAGTGTTAAATAGCAGTGAATCTGATTTAAAAAATATAGTTAAAAAAGGGTGAGAAAAGATTATATATCAATGGGGATCGTCATTATTGCAGGAATAACAGCTAAGACATCAATAGCTAACAATGTAAAATTTTATTTAAAAAATGTATTTAATGTCCAAGGTTTCTTATACTTATTTTTAATGGAACTATTTGAGTTCATCGTTGTTACTCAAAAAATCCTTTGTTGTTGTTGTTGTTGTTGATAATTTTGGAAAAAAAATGGAATTAGTACAAAAGAATAGCTATTTTGCGTTTATCAAAAGCTTTTTACTTTGGAGTTTTACCTTAACAGTTTGTTTACTAGTAGTCGGCTTTCCTGTTGGAGCTTTGGTGGTTACAGTAGGTTTGTTAGCAACGATTATTTTGCAAACAGTGTTGCCAGCTAGTGCAGTTTTACTGGTAACAGGTAGTATATTCGCTATTAATGTCGGCATTGTTGTTGTGGGAGCTGCGGTTCTTTCTTTTAGAGGAATTCACCCAGAACAAGTTAGTTGGTTAAGTTGGCTACATGGAGAAAGTAAATTAGCCAATACGCCAGTTTATGCTTCTTGCCCCCTTACTTGTCAGCTTGATTATTAGAGAATTGATGATTCAATTGCTCAAGTTCTGAGCTTATATGACAAGCTCAATGTCAGTAAAAATTTATTTAGTCCAGTTTAAACACTGGGCTTTTTTATTGTTTAAAAATTTATCAACTCGATTTATCTTGAAATATTGATATTGTTAAAAAGTATTGTGCTATTTTTGCTGACTATGACTTCATCTCCTCTTTCTGTATGTGTAACTTTAGGAACTCGCCCAGAAGCGATCAAACTAGTTCCAGTGATTAAACAATTACGTTCAGTATCAGAAATAAAAACTCATGTGATTTTGACAGGGCAACACCGAGAGATGGTCGATGGAGTAATGCAATTATTTAAGTTGCAAGCCGATCGCGATTTGGCAATTATGAAGCCCAAACAGACTTTGACCGATATTACCTGCAATAGTTTACGAGGACTGGAAAAAATATTTGCTGAAATTAATCCTCGATTAGTTTTTGTTCAAGGAGATACTACTACTGCTTTTGCGGCAGCTTTGGCTGCCTTTTATCAAAAAATTCCTCTAGCCCATGTGGAAGCTGGCTTAAGAACAAACGATATCTTTAATCCCTATCCAGAAGAAGCTAACCGTCGTCTCATTTCTCAAATCACCCAACTACATTTTGCTCCCACTGAATTAACGGTCAAACATCTAAAAAATTCTGGGGTGACAGGAGAAATTTATCAGACAGGGAATACTGTAATCGATACTTTGTTAACGGTGGCAAAAAATAAGCCTGAATGCCCTATACCTAATCTAGACTGGCAAAAATATCGCGTTATTTTGGCTACTGTTCACCGTCGTGAAAATTGGGGACAACCACTAGCAGATATTTTACAGGGATTTGAAGCGATACTCGATCGCTTTGAGGACATAGCTATCTTATTGCCATTACACCGTAATCCTACAGTAAGAGAACCAATTAAAAAGGCTTTGGGCGGACGCGATCGCGTATTTTTGACTGAACCTTTAGATTATGGAGAATTAGTAGGGGCAATTTCTCGTTGTCATCTATTGTTAACTGATTCTGGCGGATTACAAGAAGAAGCACCAAGTTTAGGTAAACCTGTATTAGTCTTACGGGAGACTACCGAAAGACAGGAAGCAGTCAATGCGGGAACAGCAAAATTAATCGGTACTGATGCCCAAAATATTCTCGCCGCCACAGCAGAATTATTGTCAAATCAGGCTGCATATCAAAAAATGGCAACCGCTATCAATCCTTTTGGTGATGGACAAGCTTCAGCCAGAATTACTCAAATTGTTAAAAACTATTTGTTTGCCAATAATTGAGAGGGACTGTGCTGAAGTTTAGTTAATAATTAAAATAATTAATTTAACTCCAACTCCATAGATTAAAAAACTCTAATTGTTTGTTACCAACTTGACAGCAATCCGTAGGCTAAGCGGCAGCGTAATCGCTTTAAAGAAAATATTATGCTGCTGTGTTCTGGCTTACTACTCATAAATTAATTAACTTAAATTCGCTCAGTAGAGATTTTAGCGTGACTCAGCTATTTATGGGACTTATGCCAGAGATTTATTGTATTTTTGTTAATCTTATAAAAAAAATTAGCCTGATTTTTAGACTAACTTTTTCTTTTGAAAAATATAAATTATCTTAATTCCAAAGCTTAAATAAAATAGTAATTTAAGTTTAGTCTGGCTTTACGAATTTTTGCTGATAGACGATCTACTGTAGCTATTTTTTGCTCGATTTGTTCTGACAATTGAGATTGTTTATTATATTTTTGCTGATGGCTTTGCAATTTAACTAATGTAGATTTAACTGTAGTTAATTCTTTTTCAATTTTAATTAATAAGATGATTAATCTTGCTACTTTAACTGTTTTTTCTTCAGCAACGATTTCTTGTTGGATAGAAGTTATGTAGTTATTTATATTGTCCATGAATTTACTGATTAATTTACTTGATTTACTAGATAATTGCCAGTTTGTTTTCTTGCTTAACTTTAGTATATCGGCGAATATGTACGTATGGTATAAAGTTTATGTAATTCTTGCGGTATTTATGTAAATAATATGTGAATTTATTAAGTAAATTTTAGGATATATGGGTGATAACATAGCAAATAGCTCCATTTTTTCTCATTTCTCTGGTTAAAGCTCAAGTTTCATGTGTTCCTTGTAGTTATTTACCCTAATATGGTTACCGCTTATTCTAATCGATACAGATAACATTGCTAGTACCGCTGCGCGGAAGTCACAAAGGCGATTCGGTTTGCCGCATGTAGTCAGAAGTCAGGTAGAGACGCGATATATCGCGTCTGTACAGAAGTATTGATTGGTAAGGCTTTGAAGATTTTGTCACTGGTGGGTTATTTCCACCACGCTGCACTAGTAATAATTGTTGACTAAAGATAATCTGTATCACGAATATCGCTTAATTATTTTGGGAAACAAAGAAAGGTCAATCTCGAAAGTAAATTTTGATCTTGGTCGATTCCGATTTATTACTTTTAATAAAAACTTTATAAATTACCTTTGATTATAAAATTTTAGTAAAATAGTTTACTAAACATCAATTAGCAACTATTAAATTAGATATATTTCCAACCCAGGGCTATTTCATGCTAGTTTCAATGCACCAAGAAATTAATTTCTTGGCTAAAATATCAAGTCCGTTTAAACGGACTTAAAGTATAAGACAGAGAATTTATTCTCT
>JAAUYH010106197.1_pt1 | contig 11790 bp, 5 predicted proteins | sample 7278061 | NCBI WGS metagenome assembly JAAUYH01 (sample SAMN14350203, study PRJNA611818) | marine sediment metagenome | isolation source: surface marine sediment (0.6m) | place: French Polynesia: Moorea | collected 2018-08 | reverse complement strand
TGGAACAAAATTCTCTTCTATTTTGAATCTATAACATTCTTAGAGTTTTTGAACCTTCATTAACAAATACCTTCCAATCATTTCTCTATTCTTAAAAATAAGTGGCGTATAGACAGACAATTATATATTTCACTTGAAGCTTATTCTACCATTTCAGTAAAGCGATTTTGTAAACTTCCTTCAGAAAGTTATGGATCCGACTGCTACCATCATTATTTCCGTGGCATTGATTGTTGCTTTGCGCCAATGTAAAAGTGATTGCATTCGATTTTCATTCTCTGATGAATTCAACTAAAATCATTGTAAGTGAGGTTATCTACCCTGACTATTACATTTATCTAATAAGAATGTTAGCATTCTTCCATTATTTGGATCGTAAAGTAGATCGATAGATGAGTAATGGCAATCATTATAATTGGTCGAAGGTTCTCCGATTTTCGTCTATCTAATGAATTTTTGGGTAGCTAGCTGACGCTGCAAAACTGAAATGATCAACATGTTGGAAATAAGTTTATAATATTAAGATAAGTATCTATGCATTCGAGAGGCAGTTACGAAGTGTAATATGCGGAGTGTTCAACCAAAAACCTTGAAGCCGATAAAAAATTCTTTCCCGAATTCCTGATTGTAATTTCAAGTACGAGAGTGCAAAAGATATAATTATCACTGAAACAAACAATTTTTCGAGGAGACATGCGAATTGGTTTTGTTTTCTCGAACACCAAAATATGAGAATCACTATTGCTTTTGATACGTGCTTTAACTATCATTGAATTTCATCATATGCTGCAATCTCTAATAACTATGTTTGGATTTTATAATAGCTAAATTATTCTGTTGTTTAATTTTTCACTGCTTGGCCAAGTTAGAGCTTCCATTTCCACATACAAACAAACTGGTTCTTTCCAATGGACCATTTCTACGGGATTACCGAAATATTGAAAGAGCCTGTATTTATCTGTCGATTTTATCATCAAATGTACTTTAGAATTCGCTTTCTGATATCATTGGGCGATCGAAACCACAGTCTTCGTCCTTTCAATATCAGAATATCGATTTAGAGTTATTTTTGGGTTATTTTTTGTGTTAGAGAGACATGCTTAAATGTTTTTGGAGTTTTAACTAGTAAGTTTGTTTCATAGTAGGTGCTATCTAAAAAACTTCTTTTACCAGAATTAGTATAAGAAGAATCAGAAAAATAGAGGACGCAATGAATATTATGTTCTTTAAAAAATCTCCTAGGCGAAGCAGAATTTTCTTCTCCGATACGGTTTGTTTTGCATTTTCACTTCTAACTATACAAAAGTAACATTCTTGACAATTGTGCGAGGAGTAATTTCTGGATACACGAATTGGATTACTCCCTTCGATGTATGCGCTAGTTCGTCAGCCCCGATTCTAATTAAATGTCATATGTCCCATATTTTCTTGTACTTCGGTTTATCCAAAAACTACGAATGGTGCAGCAAAAATGCCTAGCAAAGCAGTCCCAATTGTCAAATTCGTGCCGTTTAAATTTCCACTGGATCTATGAATTAAGCCTATAAAGCTGAGAAATGTTTAAGTTCGGAGTAGTTAATAGATAGGCTCTTCTGTTCCATAAGATTCAGAACAATAGTTATTTTATTCAACTGGAGACAAGGTCACGCGTTTTATGAAATTGAATAGATGGGTTTGCGAGTCTTAAATAACCGAAGTAGAAGGCCGGAACGGTTATGTCTCCCTGAGAAGTATTCGATAGGCAGATCCTGCAGTAGTACTTTACTTTAAATTTTCTATTCGAGGAGTGGTGCACAGTTGTAAACTATAGAAAACCATGGTTGAAGATGGAGTCTCCTAATGGACAGTGCCCAGAAGCAAATGTTTGTATTGAATTTACTTGTGAGCTATTTAAAAATTCATATTACATTAAGGTCGATGTCTGTAATTTAGATAGGATGAAAATTTTGTTTGATAATTTCATTCTCGCTCAAGTTTGCATTATTATTGATTACAATTTAGAGATTTGAATAGTTTTTGACGATCTCAAACAACCGTTTGGGCTCAAACAAGTAAGAAGTTGATGACTGTATATCTGTGGAACAAATAAGTAATGCGATCGAGAATAATAGCCCAATTCTATAAGGATATACTAGCAAAATCCCAGGGTACTGTACTGTACATTAAGCTATATATTGCAGTTCTTCCAGCTTTGAACTATATCAAAAAATAATTGTCGTTCACCCTATGACCTGTATTTCTTGAGGAACTTGAAAAACGTATTTTGAGTTAGCTCAAGCAGCACTTTTTATCGTTAATCAATTCGTTATCAACATTCTAAATATGTAACGACATGTCTCTCATTTAGAATATACTTCGTCCTTGATAGCTAATTTTAGTGTCCTAACCGTTAAGATTACATATACTGATTTGTTAGATTGAAAAAATCCATATAGGACTCCTTTGATGATTTGACAGATATTCGTATTTCAGGATTCTCAGGTATGACATCGGCAATATTATTCAACTTACGACATGCAAGTACATAGATTTAGACTTTTCTCAAGCTGTTGAAGCTTCAGTAGAAGTGAAATATGGCCAAATTTATTGTTACATTCTGATACCGATATGTTTATTGTTCGAATTTAGCTCCATCGAAATTGAAGAGACAGTACATGAAATACCATTAAGGGTTTCTCCATCTTCTTTTTCCTGGAAGGAAACAATTGACTTTAAATATCAACAATTTGCCCCAATAAGACAATGAACTGGATTCAAGTTGTATTTCGACTAGGATATAAACCTCTTGTTGAAGGGATGTCTATTTCAAGGCTTATATTTTTGAATTATGAGATCTTTCACTAATTGCGCATAGTTGATTTTGTTCTCCGTTCCAGTCGTTTAAGACTTGGAATATTTCAGTAACAATTGCAATCCATGCAAAATTTCACAATAAATAATACGAATTAGACTTTTCATATTCCCTATACAAAAAATTCAAATCAAATTTCATCAGCGAGGCCCATTAAAGTGAAATAGGCACAATGTAAGTTATTTTTGAAAGGGTCGGCCGACAGACGAACACTCCGTTCCCACAGAACAGGCTCATCCTCTGCCAAGATCAAAAATACAGTACAATGAATTGCTTCCAAGCCCTGCTGGAGACTAACGTAGAAGCATGGAAGTATTTATGCTGCTACATGGATACGGTTTGTTGGAGATATGTACGTGCAGTACAGCAAGACATCATCGATTGGTTTCAGTTCAGTCGATGTGCCACAATTTTACCAACGCTACTACGAAGATGGATTAGGTCAGTTGGCACAACCCTCAATAAACTTTGCCTCTTGAAAGTTGTCAACACTGTTGTACCACAGTACAGTACCTCATGAGACTCTGTCATAAGTTGCTTAACCATTAATTATATTCCGATCATCCGCGGCGATAGGTGGGTTCATTAATGGGAGGGAAGGAATATGATTCGTAACTAGAATTCTTGTATGAAAAGGTTGCTCGATCGAAGGAAAGGACGTAATGCGGCATGAGATGAAATGTAGAGGAAGTTCAAAAGATGGTACAGTTTGCTGCTGAGTATGCTCAAAGTATGAAGAAGACAGCATAGTTTTCAAAAGCTACATAGGAGGCGCTGAAAATTCTTATGCGACAGCTCAAAATCTATGCAATCTTTGTATTCTTCTGTTACAAACAGAGAGAGCTGGACATCTGCTTGATCAATTCTTCAGTTGACACACAACAGGCTATAGTGTACGCAAACTATCGAACCGCTTGTGGACCACGAAAGCGAAATTCGAGCAACAGTATTAATTCTATGACAAATTGTTCACTCAATGTCATCTGTGTTTTTCTATAGAACTGTTTTAGGTATATTCCATTCAATGGTATTTGCTCTATAGTGGTCATAGCTCGTCAAAAATCAACAAACCTATGTATTGCTCACGAACTCTACCGGTAACCATGGACTTCCAGGATCAGTTTTCGTATGAAGTGCAACGAGTACGTGAATCTAATTGAAATAGATTAGGACTGTCACCCATTAGAGTCTAAAAATTTGTTCAAAATACCGAAAGATGAAAAAGCGGTGTAGTGAAGGAGTCAGAGACACAGTCTTCACCATCAACACAGACGTGAAAGGCTAGAGGTTTGCATGTTTAAAAGAGGCGGTCAGAAAGAATACTGTCGAGAAATTTCGAATTACACTTACTTACTTCGGAGAAAGAGAAAATGAAATATTTTATGCTCGTGAATAATTGTTGCAAGTTATGTGTACGCTCATTAAAATTGTTCCATAGAAATGGATTCCTAACAAAACCCGAGAATGAGATATTTATCTAGAAAGGTTGCCGCGATGAATGTCATCCTTAATAAGTATTTGTATCCTCAATTCAGGACAACGGCCTCAAAGCGCAGAAATCATAGAACACATTTGGTCGATTCTAGAATTGATGTAGTTGATACCATATATATGGCTGGTCATACTGTACAGTGAGTCCGCGACCCGGCTACATTCAGAATGCAGTCATATTCTGGCTAGCCAAAGAGAGGCTCGGAATGATGGTGCTGATGTCTTGCTTTCCTGCACTTACGACTCATAAGTTTCCTTTTCTATAGGGTCGGTTTCATAGCGCCAACGTGTGCATTTCGGATGTCTCGACATTTAATCTTCTCTACTCTCTAAAACGAACAGAAATTGGGTGAAATTAAGAAGTTAACGGAAATTGGTGCCCATCAGCTTTATTGTTGTGCTTCACTTTGAAAAGTCCACTCAGTAATGAGCGTTGCGCGTCGAAATTTCGCAAAGTGTTCACAACACAGGACATTCACCCATCTGAGGCTAAATTGTATTTAGACGCTAGCCTTTTGACTGCAGAATGTTCGCACAATGAATAAGCCCTTTCATGCTTTATCGACAAAACAGATATGAAAGACGTTTGGTTTTTTCCTAAGAAGCATGCAGCAAAAATGAAGTCACCCTCCTGAGGCTAAAATGTACTTCAAGATTGCTTTTTCATGGCGGAATGTTGAGAGTAAGCCCTTGCATGCTTTAACGGCAACACAGATGTGAAATACGCTTGGCCTGTGTGTTGGAAGATGCAATCAGAAAGAATAATGTCGAATAAATCTAAATTACTCTCGGTTCAATTCGGAGAAAGAGAAAATGAAATAATTTATCCGTACCACTAATTTCTAGTATTCTATTGCAGAGAAATGAGTCCCAAGCAGAAGCCATGAATAGTATTCACCCACCCTCAGGTCTACAATGAATCACGGCCCAATATGAGGCCAATTTGTACTCAGACACTTGCTCCTTCACGCCAGAATGCCGCCGCAATGAATTTTGTTTTCATATGAAGCCAAGTGGTATTTAGACAGTGACCCCTGCATCGGATGAAGCTATCACTGCTATCCCTTTGAACTCGTGAGCACGCTCTAGTGATCCGCCTGATATCCGAGATGGTCTCTGCTCCGCAGGTTTGGGTTGGCACACAGAATGCAAATGCTGGTCAATGGTGTACACTCCCAAAACGACAGTTCTTGGCTAGCCCTTATAATCGCAGAACACCTTCTCCTACTAATGTGCAGACATCAATCAGCTATGAGCCGGCAATTAATGTTCCGAAGACTGGCCCCGAACCATCAGAACAGTTGACATCGAAGGAGATTAAGATTGGGATCTCCGGTGGTGGCCCACGAGCGATGAACCACATCATCTCGCTGGTGGCTCTATTGTGTATTCACGAGAAAAAGCTTACCCAGCTACTCCAAGATGGTATCGATTTCTCTATTCAAGTAACTGTCTTCGAAAAGCAGCCTAAAAAGCGGGGTGCCGGGGGTAACGCATTTCAACCTGAATGTGATGCCACCCTCAACACCGGGCTCCCGGGACGGATGAAGATCCCCGGCCTCGACAAAATCTCTAAAACTCATCCGACCGTGGATGCGGCCACAGATTTGGCCAAAACAGTCGCACATATGGTTGAAAGTGACCCTGAAAAGTTCATGCAACGCTACAAGAAGAGCAATCTTGCTGCTTATTCCATGTTCAAAAAGGCACTTCGCCCTGACGGAACGTTAGATACTTCTGTTCCCTGTTTGACGCGAGATGTCCTGGGGGCGGGTCTGACAAAAAACGTGAATGATGTGATTGCATACGCAAACGATGTGCTGCCCTTTATTGACATTGAGGTTTGCTACAATCAACAAGTCACGGATGTCGATTTTTCGGACCCGGAGGCACCCGCCCTAGTCGTGATTGGGGAAGATGGTCTACCGAAGCGCCACACGTTTGACATGGTCTTTCTTGCAAATGGCACGCCAATGAAGTCACGTGTGCCAAAGTCGATTGCTCACATGGTTTACTCACAGATTCCAAACCGTCACTCAATGAGCGCGTTTCTCCGTTCTCTGGGCTTATATCACAATCACAACAGTTTGAAACAAGGCACGAAATTAGGCGTCATTGGCGCGAGTCTCTCTTCCTATGACTACGTGAATCTTCTTGCCACCCAATTGGGAATAGTGGTGCCGTCCACATCAGGCGTCGGTTACAGAATTGACCCCACGGCTGCTGCCAAATATCAAGGTTTGATAACGCTTATTAACCCTACTGCAGGAAGAGCAACACCACCTGCTATCTCGAATGCTCCAGCTGGAGTTGGAGCCAGTGTTCGCCTTAGTTGGCCCGCTGGTCTTCCAAATGGGATTGGCAGCTGCGACGAAATACATAGTACCTTCTTACATAAGCATTTCGATGCTTTTCCCCTGTTCCGAGCCCTCACAAAAGCCAACATTGCTCGAGCTCTTGGGATAATCCCACGAAACGTCAACGAATCTAAGTCTACAAAGGAGCGTCTATCTGATTATCAATGTCAAATTAATGATTTCTTGACCGGAAAGACAGTAACGGAATGGGGATTTTGGAAAAACGCCTATCTTCAAGTCATCTCCGGTGTTGGCTTTCATCCTAATTCGGAAGAAGCTGATAAGCTCCTTTCCACCATGGCGCCACTAACGCACAGTCCTTTCAACATGCTTCGCAAGTACCGTGCTTATATATCAGCGTTTACTGACCCCAAAAATGTTAAAAATACCTCGAATGCTAAGGCAGTGAATGTTCTGAACGAGGTCGAACGGTTGCTCGGTCCATCCCCGATTGCATCACAGCAAATGGTGAATCTGTTGAGTGAAGCCGGAGTATTAAACCAAGTTTGCGGTACATCTGACCAGTTGCGAATGTCGGATGATGAACAGTTCGTTGAACTCGATGACTTGCAGTTCCATGCCATTCTTGCTCCTAAAGTTATGACGCGGGAAGCTGATATTGTGCTGAGATCGATAATGCACTTTGTGCAACAGGCGGCCCCTGGGCAACCAGAATACACGAAGGGCCGGTTTCTGGTCGGACAAGACGGGAAACCTCTAAACGTGTATGAATGCGGAATGGTTGGAGAAGGAGCTCGTGTTCAAAATGCAGACGGAACTTTTTCCTTGGTTGGGATGAGATGGCCAGACACCCACGGTTACTCTAACCTAATGGAACTCGTTTGCCAAGCTCCCTATCTCACGTTGAGTTTCGCCATTCTCAAATCTGCTGGGGTAAAAGACCCTATCGCTCACATACAAGAGCAATACCGAAAAAATCTTCCTGACCCACAGATTTTCGATGCTGAAACTGCAAAGTTCGAGGGTGCGTTTCAAGAAATATTGCAGAAGATTGCATTCCTGAACTTGTGCGAAGTTTTGGCTGGTGACGATGGCACGCTGTACCGTGAATTTACGGACAACGTCTTTACCTATCAAGACCGTGCTGCATTTGTCGAAGGGTTGAAAATGAAGCAGCTTTCAGAAGCCGAAAGAATGGCCTTTGACGCCTATAAGGATCAGACGACCAATCCTCTGAAGTACCAACCGGCCAGCATGGAAGAGTTCACTGATCGTTTCGTTGACTTTACTCAGGAAGAATTGGATAGAATGCTGAAAAAGGCAATAGCGCAAGCTCAAGCCCGTGCAGAAAGCGACGCACGAGGTTTAATATAGTGTATTTAAGAATTCGATACGGAAAGAGCGAAATTTCCGGTAATAGCAAACTGTACAGGAATATAATATCTTAGTTAATTATGTAAATTATTAAATTGATACGACTGCAATTAAATTAAATTATTTAACGTATTCCTCGTCGAGGTACAGTTCAGTGCTACAGTATTGCAGTGTAACCAAGTTCTTGCGATGGAAGGCCATCTCATACATGAATGAATTCGCGATACTAAGTTTCTTGGTTAGAACATTTATTGGCAGACTAAAGTAGACTTGAATACAATTGCAACCATTTGTAGTTGTTGGTTGAACTTGCGAATTAGTGGTTGACTAGACAACATGACTTGACACATCACGACCAAATGTACTACTCCATAACAAGAATGATTGCCCGGTTTTCCGTGACCGAACGCTCAACACGACCTTACTCGTCGTAGACTTCAGGATGTTCAGTCATGCAATCGTGCATTTTCACGAATGATGATACACAGTCCGAACCTTTGGGTTCGACGTCGGAACGAAGGAAACATTCGTACGCGGTTAGAAACACAGAACCACAGGGACCATCCTTCATAGACGCGATGCAAGGACAATTCAGGGCTTCTTGTATCATTTCCTCTTTCGACATGGGAGGAAGAGCACCATCCTCGACAGCTTTTTTTCCTTCGTCGGTCAAAGGGAATGCAGTGGTCGGATTTGACGAAAGTGCCTCGGTTGCCGAAGCTGCACTTAATTGAGGCTCGGTATCAGTTGGCGTTGTAGAATGGTTAGATGTGGAATGTGTCGATTGGCTGTTGGTGTCGCCCACTTTCGTCGCCTTTGCATCTCCGGAACTCATTTGAGGAACGGACGAAGGAGCGGACGTCGACGGTGTCGCAGGAGCGGGGGCGGAGGTAGTCGCAGCCGCATCATGTGGAGTGGAATTTGGGGTAGTCGACGAGGTCATGACGGAAGCAGGAGAATTGACGGGTTGAGGTCAACAGCACTGTAGGATGTGGTAGACGACGACGATAGGAATGTGGGTAGGGTTGGTGTACATGGAAACAATCCTGATTGGTGAGACACAACAAAGAAAAGGAGTGGCGGATGATGTCCAAATCCAAACGAGGTATGATGGTAACATTAAATTTAATCAGATTGCTAAAAAGTAACACTTATATAATTCGTTTTCTGAGTAGATATTGGGTAAATCAAGAAACGAGTAAATGTTGGAAAGCGCATTACAAGTTCTGAGGAATAGAAATTCTCCAATAATAGTTGGAGATCCGATTGTCCGTATTCGATTGATCAGGCGCTTCCCAGTAATCCGCATTTGGTATGATGATTGTGCTTGAAGTCAGTAGTTTTGTTCTTGGACGAAGCCATTTCTTCAAATCTGGATCAGATTCTGAATCGGCTATTCTTCCTCTCATATCATAGTCTTTCAGAAACCAACCCTCACTTGCTTTTCTTGAATACAACATGTTCACACCTGGTGTATCTGTAGTAATCGTTTTATCGTTCACCACGAAAGATACATGGTGACGGAAGCAGTAATATGAAGCAGCATGAAAACGAAATGCAATCACATCGCCTGGTCGCAATTCCAATTTGTCGTAATATTCGCGACGTTGAAGAACTTGGGCTGGTTGGCTTTTGACAAGAGTTGGTTCTTTTGGAAAGTTCGCAATAAGATTCCCGTTGTGAAACAATGCCACTTCGTTGCAGGCATCAGCTAGTGAACCGCGAGCCGATACAGAAATAGTGACCGACCCGAGTTTCAAAACTGGAGCAGAGGGAGCGTAAATAGTGCGTGTTCGACAAGAGGAGCTTTTCGCCTTTTCCCTTGGATTCAGCGGCAAGTGAGCAGAACGTTGAATCATTCTGCATAAGTGAGTTCGTTTATGACAACTGCAAGTCCATCCTGGACGACAGTATCTTCTACGGCATTGGATTGCATCAATCATGTCCCAACATGTACCAGAATGGTTGTCACCCATTTTGCAACTGCCTGAGTTTGTAGTGTTAGTGCAAGTTCGAATGTAAGAACGAGACAATGGTTAGACTCACAATATTCTTGATTGTACCTAATCATAGTTTAGTGTCAATGTCAGAAACATATAATCGACCGCATTCGCATTCGAATTGATCCACGTACGTGCAAGGGTCTGACTCTGCTGCAGCAGAGAAAGCACCGAGAAGAAGCACGAAAGAGAAAAGGAAGAACTGCATAGCGGAAGGAAGAAAGTCAAACCGAACTGCAGACGGTTTGAAAACAAAGCATAGACTGGCGTACTGGTGTGATTCACTTTGACTAAGATCGATTTCGAGATTTGTAACAATGCCACAAAATGCATGTTCCACATTTCATCACCGACCATATTGCCATGCCGTTGAAATGCTCTGATTACCGCGCATTGACACGAAATGTGTCATGTTACTTGGCGATAGCTAACATTCGGCAAGCGGTCGGTACTCTTCCCGTTTGATATTTTTCTGGAACTAGTTCTAGGACTTGGAAATAGACGCATGTACTGTTCTGTAGCTACTAACTGTAAAGCTACATAGGACTTGTTCTTTGTTCCTAAAATCTTGGTCTCTCTTCTTTAATTGCTACTGTCAAAAGTAATCAGATGTTTGACATGGCAGGACTTGACCAACTACCTTCGAATAAAGACACTGAATGAGACCCCTTTTATAACAAGCAGACACAGTAATCGTATTCTTCACCCGATGATATGTCGAAATATTTGCACCAGGTTTGGGGTCTTGGAATATTTCAATTCTCGGTTCAAAATTGATCAAGCTAATACAATATTCAAACGATAACACTTCTATAAAATGACTGTCTTGGCACAGAATGGTACATCCTTCCCTGTACCGTAAAATAAATGTTTCATCACCACTTATAATAGCTTCGATCACTTGGAGTAAAAAATCGCAGCCAAATTGTGTATTAGGATTAGTACTTGAGTTGGAAGTGAAATGGTGCGGAAATAAGTAGACTAAATTTATTGTTTTCCATTACATCAGAAGGGTTACCCAATAGGAAAGTGTCTTGCAAATAGGAATTCATCTTCTAAACTGATTCGACACTCGAAACAGATGTTTCTGTCATTTCTAGACTGTCTAATCAGAATTTTTCTGTTCCTGAGCGGAGTATTATATTATAAAACCGATCGAGTACAGTAATGTGGTAGTGAAAATGACTCGATACTCGGATACCTCGACGATGAATATTTTGACCTGGCGAAGTATGTTGGACCTTCATGAAGAATGCGAAAATGGGGTTACGAAAATTTTAAAATTTAACCTGACGTCAAGGAATGCTGCTTGACTGCCCGAAACTAACTATTCTCCTGCAATCTGGACAATAGATGCTTGGTTTCGTTGTCTTTCAACATTCGTACATCTTATAAACGACATAATTCAACTTAGTGTACAGAGATATTGTATCAGTGCCATTATCTACAATCTTCTCAAGCTCTTTCATCTCTTCAAATCAGAAAACACGAATTGGAATTTTGCCTGCAACAATTTCAGCCAATCAAACCTAATGCGCAGGTGATATGTCATTACTGTCCCGACAGAATTTTTGATTTCCGGGTCTTAATTTTACAGCGAAATTCTGCGCGAAGTATAACAGGGTAGTCCACTTATACAATATAATACCGAAATATTTCTATCGTCTCCTTTTGGAATAGGGAATAGGGAATAGGGAATAGGGAATAGGGAATAGGGAATAGGGAATAGGGAATAAGGGAATAGGGAATAGGGAAT
>JAAUYH010082920.1_pt1 | contig 11791 bp, 12 predicted proteins | sample 7278061 | NCBI WGS metagenome assembly JAAUYH01 (sample SAMN14350203, study PRJNA611818) | marine sediment metagenome | isolation source: surface marine sediment (0.6m) | place: French Polynesia: Moorea | collected 2018-08 | reverse complement strand
GGGAACGCGCACCAAGACACTTGTTATTAGTGATAGTAATGAGACGGGTTCTCCCCTCTCTCCTGCCAGTAGCCAGTCAAATCGTATTGATGGGAATTCACCGTGTCCCAACCCTAAACATAGCCCTACTTATGTACAACGCGCGTTTAGGTTTTTAGTAGGTGAAGGAATTACCCCGATAGCTTTAACTTTAGCAGGAGCAGAAATAGATTATCTCAGATTATAAACAGAATGTGACTCGACTCAGAAGTTATTAAATATTTCTTTGTTGTATCAATGTCGCGCTTTAGAACTACCTAGATTATCTTTACAGTTACAAGATAATAGAGTGAGGGGAATATATTTGTTTGTTCCTTTTAGTAGCATTTTATTTAGTCGCGAGAGTATGAACCGCCTTGAACTTCCTATTCTATGGAGTGCTAGCGATCGAGACTTAAGAGACTTAATTACTCCATTGTTATTAGAACAATTACCTGCTTTTGAACAATTAGAAGCTAACAATAAAAATAAATATGCCATCGTCTTTCAGAAGTTACCTCATACTTTTATAACTCGTTCCGAAAACGACAACGTATCTGTAGAACAATTAAAGCAGATTACCAAAAATTACTACAGTATTCTGAGTTTGGCGTTTTTTGGCTGGTATATACAACAAAATCCTTATTATCTCCCCTATCTTACTCCCCAAGGGATGGAAACTTGGGGAACAGAAGGATATAAGCCGATCCTTCTTAAGTAAAACCAATCACTAATTAAAATATGTCTGAATCTATAGATAACTTAATAGATTTACTACTAGACTTAGAAGCTTCCAATAATATCAACAAGCCTAATAATAAGAAGCAATCCTCTCCCAAGAAGCAGCAAACCCCATCTGTTGAAACATTAGCCAATCCTACTGTTGAAAAAGCAGCTGTACCTTTAAATAGTACTGAAACTAAAACTCTGGAGCAGATAGAATCAAATCAAGAATTACTGGTTGCTAAAGTCATAGAGATTATACAAGATGACCCGATTGAAAGCCTATCTTCTGCTATCTCGAATTTAACTGAGGAAAAACATCGCAATGACCAGGATTTTTCTGCCAATTCCGATAAAAAAGCACCTGTACCTTCAACTAATTCTGAAACTAAAACTCTGGAGCAGATAGAATCAAATCCAGAACTACTGGTTGCTAAAGTCACAGAGATTATACAAGATGACCCGATTAAAAGCCTATCTTCTGCTATCTCGAATTTAACTGAGGAAAAACATCGCAACGACCAGGATTTTTCTTCCCATTCCGAGAAAATTGTCCTAGAGGATTGGATTGCTAAAAAAGAAGAGCAACTTAATGAGTTAGCAGAATCAGTAAATAATTTGATTCCTTTGATGATCGAACTCCTAAGTGTTAAGGTGAGCGATTCTCAAGAACTAATTTTACAAACTATGATTCCTGTGATAGATAGGGCGATTGAAGAAAGAAGCGGACAAGATTTACAAAAAATGGCTCATGCGATCGCAAAAGTTCTCCCTGATGCAATTACTCAAGAAATTAAAATTCAACCCCAATCCCTAGGTAAAGCACTCGCTCCTGAAATGGCTTTATCTATTGAAGAACAAATCCGTTTAGATGAAGATGCGATTTCTTGCGCTTTGGGTTCAGAAATGGGAAAGGCGATCAAAGCTCAAATTGAATTAGAAAAGGATGCAATGGTGGATGCACTGTATCCTGTGATTGGAAGTACTATATCTAAATATTTAGCAGAAGAAATACAACGGATTAATGATAAGGTGGAAAAAACTCTGAGTCCTGAAGGTATTTCTCGTAAAATCCGCGCCAAAATGCAAGGGGTATCTGAAGCGGAATTAATTTTACAAGAGTCTCTAGTCTGTAGTGTTCGAGCAATTTTTTTAATCCACAAAGATTCAGGTTTAGTTATTCGCGATATTCAACCCGATCAAGAACATCCTCTAGAGTCAGACATGGTAGCAGGAATGTTAACCGCGATTCGTAGCTTTGCTAACGATTGTATTACTTCTGATTCGGAGTTGAATGAAATTGACTATGGTCATTTCCAGATTCTTCTAGAAGCAGCAGGTTATTGCTATATCGCAGTGGTAGTTAATGGTATACCTCCTCAGCAATTTCGCGATCGCATTCGAGAGACTCTAAGTACAATTGTGATGAAATACGGCAATTATATGGAAGAGTATGAGGGAGATCCCAGCACTATTCCTCAGTCTGTTAATCTGCTACTCAAAAATTTAACTATTATAGAAACCGACTCTAGTTCAGATTCACAGAGTAGTAAAAAATCTTTCGCAAGTTTATTGTGGTTAGTGGGAATTTTATTATCTGGTATTTTAATTCCTTGGGGTATTGTTAAATATCGCACCGCTAAAGCAGAAAGGATTACTCAAGAAGTTGCAATTCAACTAGATAGTAATCCCGAGTTATCGGTGTATGATCTTGAACCGAAAGTGCATAAAGGGAATATTATCGTAACAGGGAAAGTTCCTAGCGACTATCACCGTAACGTAGCACAAGAAATTGTAGGTAATATTGCTACCTCAGAAAATCTCAATCTTGATAATCAAATTATTGCAGTTAATGTCCCTCCCGATCCTACTGTAACCGCCCAAGAAGTCAAGAGAGCCACCAATCTTCTCAACCTACTTAAAGGAGTAGCCATTGCTGCTAACTATCAAAATTACATCGTTACAATTACAGGATTTGTCTTAGATACTACCTCCACTCAAACCGTTACTACCGCTTTTTCTAATATCCCTGGAGTTAAACAAGTAGTATTTACCCTAGAAACAGAATTACCCACTCTTGATACTCGCATTTATTTTGACTCTGGAGAATCAGAGTTTAAAAAGATAGCAGATTCTAGTAAGATTGAGTCTATAAAGCAATTTTTAGACCAATATCCCTCTTTGAATTTAAAGGTAATTGGTCACAGCGATCGCCAAGGTTCGACTAGTGTTAACCAAAAGTTAGCATTAGAAAGGGCAAATAGTGTCTATAAACAGGCGATATCACAAGGAGTAAATCCTGATAGGTTAGAAGTTATAGGTAGTCTTCAACTTCCTCCTGATATAACTTATGAGCAACCTCTGCATTTAAGTCGTTGTGTCAGATTTGAATCTTTTATACCATAAAAAACTTGCCCTAAAAAATGTCAGTAATATCCAAAAAAATTTGTTTAGTAGGTGATTTTAGTGTCGGTAAAACTAGCTTAATCAGGCGTTTTATTGAAGATGTATTTAGTGAGAAATATCTCACAACCATAGGTATTAAAGTATCTCGCAAATTACTTTATCTCAAATCGTCCTCCCAAGAGATAGATTTAGTAATTTGGGATATTGAAGGAAATACTAGATTCAAGTCCATAACACCAACTTATCTTAAAGGAGCAACAGGTGCAATTATTGTAGGGGATTTGAGTCGTCAAGAAACTTTAAATCACCTTAGAGATCATATCAATTTATTTCTCGAAGTAAACCCTAAAGGAATGGCTATTGTTGCTCTTAATAAAAAAGATTTAATTGAAGAAAATAAACTAAAAAAACTTATACAATTAAATAATTTCCAAAATCATTCTCACATAATAAATACTATTGTTACTTCAGCTAAAGATAATACTAATGTAAATCAGGCTTTTTATGAGCTAGCAGAAAATATTATTAGTAAATAATTGCTTTATCTTATTATTAATGATTTATTAATAATCTCAGCAAATATAAGTAATTATTATTTATAATGGCTTGGGAGATGCCAAATCCTGAAAAACTGAATATATTGGAATTCAAGTAGTGAAACTGCTAGGCAATAGGAAATAGTAACTTGTTGAGAATCTCTTTATATTCCTCTTCAACTCTTCCCCCTTGAGAGGGAAAAGCCTGTACTTAAGAAGGGGGAAGGGATCAGAACATTCTTTTGCCTTCAAAGGCTTACGCCTTTAGTAACCCATCAGTAACTAGTAATCATCATAATTGAGATGACAACAACTGTTAGTGTAATTATCCCTGCGTATAATGGCGCAGTCTATATCAGAGAAGCAATAGATAGTGTTTTAGCTCAAGACTATAGTAACTATGAAATCATAGTAGTAGATGACGGTTCAACTGATAATACCCAAGAAGTAGTTAGCCAGTACCGCGATCGCGTAAGCTATATTTATCAAGATAATCAAGGGGTAGCTCAAGCTCGTAATCGAGGCTTAGAATGTGCAGAAGGTAAATATATTGCTTTTTTAGACCAGGATGACTTTTTTTTACCCAAGAAGCTTTCTGAGCAAGTAGCAATGTTAGAGCAAGATGACTCTATCGGATTAGTGAATAGCGGATGGGATATTGTGGATCAACAAGGGGTAAAACTCTCAGCAGTTGAACCTTGGCACAATTTACCCCAACTAGATTTAATGAGTCTCATCGTCTGGAAACCTGTATTTTTAGGAGCGATGTTGTTTCGTCGCTCTTGGTTAGATAGATGTGGTAAATTTGATGCCACATTAGAACAAACTCCTGATGTAGATTTGGTATTGCGTTTAGCAGGTATTGGCTGTCCTGCAACTTGGGTTAAAAGAGCTACGGTAGCTTATCGACAGCACGAAAAAAATGCCTCGAAAAACACTTCTTTACAAGCTCAAGAACTAGATCAAATTCTGGGAAATTTTTTCCATGATTCTAGTATCTCACCCGAAGTAAAAGCCTTAGAAGCAGAATCCCGTTATCAAAGCTTAGTTTGGAGTGCTTGGCGACTCTACGATACGGGAAATTTAGTGGAAATGACCGATTATCTGGCTAAGTCTCTGATTTACAGTAATAAATATCCCACAGAGACTGTCATGCACTGGATTGAATCATTTAACCAATATGCTTCCGAATACGGCGATCGCATTGATATTTGTCGCCTTTGTAGCACTCAAGAATGGCAAACTCTCATTAGAAAGCGTATCTTGTCACCTACATTGAACCCAAACAATATTTTACATATTTAAGATTGGGAGACATCACCTAGCTTCTTTAACTTCTACTCCAATAATAGTACCGTTAAAGTCGTAGGTTTTCCCCTCCAAACGAATTCCCGTACCAATTTTGACTTTTTTCGTACCTTCTAACACTACACCATTATTAGTAACTTCTGCCTCACCATTCAAGGTAATTATTAAATCTCGAATTAACTCTACTTCAGGACGAGGATCGGGTAAGGCTTTTACTGTACCATCGGGCTGAGGAACAGGAGTTGTTCTAGGTAAAGTTTTTGTTGAAACAATCTCGATTGTACCTGCTGGTTGATTGCGAATCACAATATCTATTTTGTTATCTTGCTCAAAATTTTGCAGTAACTTTTCATAATGACTTACACCCAAACCCCTGACTAACACATCAATCTCAATAGGTTGTAATTTACTTTGAGCCACAATTCCCTGAGTCACTGGTGTCCCAGGAAAAAACAGGATTCCTGCGATCGCTATAAAAATCACTGCACCAGCACCCAAGTCTAAAATACTAATCTTCCCGAAGAGCTTTCCTTGAGAATCGATAATTTTCATTTTCCGTAATTCCTGCCTCAATTGAACACCAGCAATATACAACAGGATCATAATAAAGCATTCAATTGAAACGAATTTATGCTTTTATAAATGTTCAGGGAATGGGGAATGGGCGGGAAGGAGACTTCATTACAAAGTCGATCTATTTTGGGTTCAATCCCTAGATATATTAAGTCTCCTCTCGGGACTGGGAGAGGAGGGGAAATAATACTTATTACTTATTACTTATTACTTCATCCTTCATCCCTCATCCTTCACCCTTCATATTACTGTTCTAGGGAGTGTACATCAACGCACACTCCGCTCTAGCCTAGCTACTAGTTATTGCACAGAAGAAAGGGCTTCATTTGTTTCCCCCACAATATCTTTTAAAACATCCTTGATGATCCGAGCGATAGTATCTATATCCTCTGTCGTAAACGAGGGAGATAATCTTAAATCACAAGCACAAGAAATAATCTCTTCGGTTTGCTTGAGTTCTGGCATTTCTGTAAAAGAATACTGCCAATTTTTAAAATAGCGAGCGTTATCAAACCGCCCAAAGATTTGTATTTTCAATCCCCTTACTGCGGTGTCTTTGACAAATTGATCTACTTGTGACTTAGTTAAGTTCAGGAGATTAAATTGCATACTGTCGGGAGCGCGTTCTACTTTGTCTAGTGATGGGGGGATATGAATCCCCTCCACTTGCTCCAAAAAGTCTTTTAATTGGTTGTACAATCGCTTGTAGTTCTGTATTTTCGCTTCTAAAATCCCGATCTGGGGTCTAAGAACTGCTGCGGTTAGGTTATTCATTCTCAGACTATAATTGGGAACATGGGGTTTTAGTTCTTCAAATATTGCGTCATTGAAAGGGCGAGCCAAATGTTTTTTGTAGAGCTTTTCGTAACAACCAGCAGCTAAGATACAGTAGGCTGCAACTCTATCGTCAGAAGTAGCAATAAATCCTCCTTCGCCAGAGTTTAACATTTTATAACTTTGGCTACTGAAACAAGCGATTTTGGCTGTATGTCCTACGTGCTTCCCGTCACTCCACTTAGCACCCAAACTATGGGCGCAGTCTTCAATTAAATAAATTCCTTGTTCGTCGCAAATTGCTTTAATGGCTTCCATATCCGATATGTGTCCCCGCATATGAGATACGATGAAGTATTTGGCATCAGGATGTTCTTTGACTTTACGTTGAAAGTCTTCAACATCAATTAGATACTGAGAGTTGCATTCTATGTATATGGGAACACCACCAGCATGAACAATACTACTGGGAACTGCTGTAAAGGTAAAAGCGTTGGTAAAGACTTTATCTTGATATTCTAATCCAGCAGCCTTTAGGCTCATAAAAAGCGCACTACCACAGGAGTTTACGGCGATCGCATATTTGTGTTCTACATAGCGACTAAATTCATATTCCAATTTAGCGACTTCAGTTGCTAGTTCATCATCTAATTCCGAGATTTCTATTTCTTCCTCAAATTCTGCGTGGAAATTGTAGCGATACATTCGCCCCGTTTCCATTAGTTTAACCGCTTGCTCAATACCTGCTTGGGGAACTGGATCGGGAATCTTAAAATCTTTGGTAAACTCCATCATGCTTTTCGCGAATTTCTCACAAGTTAAGTCAGGATAAATGAACTACTAGAATACAATAAACACAAAGCTTCCAGCAGTTGCCAGTAATGATCCCAACTATTTTACATCTATCAAGTTTAACCGATTATCTACAACAAAAATCGCCAAATTCTCCAAATACATCCAATATTACCTCGTATCTACAACTGTAGAGATTTAATCATCAACTATGGCGATCGCTTTTTTTCGTCAAACAGCGATCGCGATTCTCAAAATTTATTGCCATCTTCTTATGAGTACAAGATTCTTCAACTACAGTAAATCCTAATCTTGTATATAATCTTTCAGCAGGATTGCCTTTTATAACTTTTAACCACAATTGTTTAGATTTTTTTTGTGCTTCTTGAATTAGTAATTTTATCAAGCTTGTACCAATTCCTTGTTTTTGATAGTTGCACTTTATTTGAATTTCTGCAAGATAAATTTCAGTATCAGATACAACAACTTTTATAAAGCCAATAATCTTATCTTTCGTTGCAATAATTTGGTAATCTTGTGGCATAAAGCGATCGCGAAATAGAGTAGCATTCCAAGGATAAACTTTGTCCACATATCCTTTCATATTTTCTCTATGAATGCGATCGAGAATAGCGATGTCTTCTGCTGTTGCTTGGCGAATAGTATATTGCATCTTTTCTTTTTCTACAAAAGCTTTTTTAAATAGCTATTTTTAGTAAGAGGTGCGCTTGCGAGGAACGAGGTAACCTCTGGCGAAGCCCCAGCGAACCTCTCTCATTTATTAAACATCTCATCTAATTTTAAATCAAACTCTTTTTTTTAGCTCCATGCCCCACCCATAAACTTCAATTACAGTATTGTTGTTAAAATTAGCTTAACCTTATTTATCTACAACAACATAGCAATGTCATCATCAGCAATTAATAGTGTAATTAAAATGATGGAGTCTTTACCTGAAGACACACAACATAAAATTGTCGAACATTTACAAGAGTATATTCAAGATTTACAAGACGAAGAAAAATGGTATAACTCTTGTAATAAAACTCAAGATAAATTAATAGCTGCTGTAAAACTAGCCAAACAGCAAATAGAATCAGGTAATGCCAATTTAGAAGAAATACAAGAAAAACTAGACCCTATTGTACGAGAAGATTATATCTTTGATATGAAAGAACATTTACTACAGTTTCGTAAGGTTGTGCGTAGAGCGATAGTTCAACTCAAACAAACCGAACAAATGTATAATAAATATCAAACAGAATCCTTAGTTTGGCAGCAAAGAGGGGAATGGGCTATTACTAAAGGTGACGAAATTTTAGCTCATGAAGCATTAGAGCGTAAAAAATCATTGACCTCTCAAATGTTGACTATCAAAATGCCATTAGAACAACAAACTAATATGGTAGAAACTCTCAAACATAATCTAATTGCTTTAGACACTCAAGTCACTAAAATTACCAATGAAAGAGATGTATTGCAGGCAATAGAAAATGCTGAAATAGCCAAAAAGGAACTACAAGAAACTATTAACAGTATCGATACTAGCAGTGCTATAAAAGTCTTAGATTTAAGCAAAGAAATTTTCCTAGAATTAGAAAATATTTAAAATAATATTAACTCATAAAATTAAAGCGATCGCAGTTTTATTTAGTTCTATATCCCATTACTTAAAACATCTTTTTATCGGATAGATAGCAATTAATTTAAAACAAAACCCTTTAATGCTAATACCCAATGTACTTATAAATTTTATCTTTTATTACCTAAGTCAATAACAGAATAGTAGTGTTCTACCAAAGGAAATGGATCGTAAAAGTGATGTAGTAAAGCTTTCCATGTTTGATATTCAGCAGATTGACGAAAGCCAATAGTATGATCTTCGAGACTTTGCCAATAAACAAGTAATAAATATCGATCGCTCTTCTCTATACATTTTTGCAAATCATGAGAAATATATCCAGGCATTGAGGCAATAATAGAGGAAGCTTGTTGAAAGGCAGATTCAAAATCATCACTCATTCCTGCTTTAATATTGAGAGTAGCAATTTCTAAAATCATTATCAATAGTTTTCGCTAATTTTAGTTTCAATTATTTTAGATCATTGTTAAAATTAGCGTAACTTTTTTATATACAAGAACAAAGCAATGTCATCACCAGCAATTAATACTGTCATCAAAATGATGGAGTCTTTACCTGAAGACATACAACATAAAATTGTCGAACATTTACGAGAGTATATTCAAGATTTACAATACGAAGATAAATGGAATAAATCTTTTAATAAATCCCAAGATAAATTAATAGCTGCTGCCAAAATAGCTAAACAACAAATTGCGGAAGGAAAAGCCAAACCAATGGATTATGATAAGTTATGAAATCTCAAACACTTCCTTCTTTTTGGGATAATTATAAATTGCTTACAGAAAAAACTAGACGCAGCGCAAGGAAAGCTTATCGATTATGGAAAGAAAATCCATTTCATCCGTTTTTGCATTTCAAATGTATTAATAGTGAAGAAAATATTTGGTCAGTGAGAATTACTCGCAGTTACAGAGCTATTGGTATCTTAGATGGTGATAGTGTAACTTGGTTTTGGTGATAGCTGATCCCAAATTAGGTAAAAGACAAATTGCTGAAAAAATGTATTGATTACATCCAGATCACTTAATAATTCAAATAAAATTGTTAAAATATAGGTTAACAGGCAAAAGATAGAATATAATTTTTTATTATGGGAATAGAAGCTACTATCGTTAATCTTAGTCAGTCTTTAAGTAAAGCTTTAAAAGATATTAAAAGTATAGAAAGTTATATTTTTGAGCTTCGTCATTCTCTTAATGTGGCTTTGACAAAGCAAAAAGAAACTGAACAAGAATATAATTATACTTTATATGAAATCAAGGGTTGGACAAGAAGAGCAGAATTGGCATTTGTCAACGAAAAAGAAGATTTAGTTCGTGTAGCAATCTTGCGAAAAAAACATTTTATCCATCAAAAACAGAGAATAAAAAAACAAATAGAAGATAATGATAATGCAATAAAGTCATTAATGAAACAAGTATCTGTATGGGAAAATGAAATGAGTAGAAATATAATCAATGAAGATAAAAATACAAATTTAAAAGAGCGTTTATCTAAGCTAGAACTAAAAGTTGGCTATTTACAAAATGAAATAGGCGATATAGTAATCAGACTCAGTCAAACTTATTCTTTTCCATTACATTCAATTGAATACAAAGCACAACTATTAGATGATAATCAATTGTACTCTACAAAGAAAATGTCTGCTTTGGAAAAAATGGAAGCAAAAATTAGAGAAATTGAACAGGAATCAGAATTTATAGTTGAATCTGAAAGTATGAGTTTACAAGAACAACTGTCTGCTTTAGAAGCTAGCAATGATGTTGATGATTAATTAATACTGAAATCTTGCACCAAATCTGTAACTGATTTGTGGTATTAGGTCAAAGGTGAAAGCTTAAAGCGAAAAGGGCAATAAAATAAATTGATTACCAATAGCTAATTATTCAGTTTTTTTGTACTGGTCCAAGATGTGAATAATGCAATTAAGAGCGCGATTAGACCATAATTAATCAGAAAACTTTGCGCCTTTGCGACTTTGCGCGAGAAAAAACAATCCACAGCCTTTACGCAGATAAACACAGATAGATTTATTGATTAGTCTCAGAATTAAAACAAACTATGATACAAACCAATAAACCCTCTCTGCGCCTCTGCGCGAGAATATCTCAAACCCCATATAATAAAACAAATGTAAACCCTAACCTGTTGATCAGCAGTCGCTAGCAATGAACAGTCTCTTCTTAAATCGCCTTAAAAGCTCAGATCGCCCCGTGTTAGTATTTGATGGGGGGATGGGTACAAACCTGCAAACTCAAAACCTCACCCCAGATGATTTTGGTGGTGCGGAATATGAAGGATGTAATGAATATTTAGTTCATACTAAACCAGAGGCGGTGGAGAAGGTACACCGAGGTTTTCTTGAAGCTGGTGCGGATGTCATTGAAACTGATACCTTTGGTGGTACTCCAATGGTATTAGCGGAATATGATTTAGCAGATAAAGCATACTATCTTAATAAAACAGCAGCAGAATTAGCCAAAAGACTTACAGAAGAATATTCTACACCTGAAAAACCCCGTTTCGTTGCTGGTTCGATGGGACCTGGTACAAAATTGCCTACACTAGGACATATAGATTATGACACCCTGCTGACTAACTACGCACAACAGGCAGAGGGTTTATATGATGGTGGTGTCGATTTATTTTTAGTAGAAACTTGTATGGATGTGTTGCAAATTAAAGCAGCACTTAATGGTATAGAAGAAGTATTTAAAAAGAAAGGCGATCGCAGACCTTTAATGGTATCCGTTACTATGGAACAAATGGGTACTATGCTGTCTGGTTCTACTATGGAAGCAGCTTTAGCAATCCTCGAACCCTATCCTATAGATATTTTAGGGCTTAACTGCGCTACAGGACCCGACTTGATGAAGGAACATATTAAACATCTGTCGGAACATTCGCCGTTTATTGTTTCCTGTGTACCCAATGCGGGTTTACCTGAGAATATTGGCGGACAAGCGCACTATAAGCTTACTCCTATAGAACTCCGCATGGCATTAATGCACTTTGT
>JAAUYH010032928.1_pt1 | contig 11791 bp, 13 predicted proteins | sample 7278061 | NCBI WGS metagenome assembly JAAUYH01 (sample SAMN14350203, study PRJNA611818) | marine sediment metagenome | isolation source: surface marine sediment (0.6m) | place: French Polynesia: Moorea | collected 2018-08 | reverse complement strand
TGATACCTTAGGGGTGAACCGACGACACAACGTACCCAATATCTTATATCGAACAGTAATAGGTGAAGGAAAGCGTGTCGTTGATAGGCGTCCTTTCCTGTTCGAAGTCCGCCTCTTCGACAGGTGGAACGTCCCCTGCGAACATCGCCAGAACAACGAAAAGAACGGTTGACACCGTGACCGAGACGCGCCGCATCAGTGCTCCAAAGGGTTGAGAGCCGAATTCGCAGGTAGCGAGGGGAGCTACCGGCGGCACCATAGAGCTCTCGTGTTCAAAAGCGACGGACAGTCGACTCCTGTAGGTCATTCGACTTGGGGACGTCGAACGCGGGTCCCCGGACGAGCTGGACGAAAGACGTCAGCGGTCCGTCAGCACGCCGTCGGTCGACCTCGTTACGTTGATTCGATGGCAGATCTCCCGCCCAATCACCATGCCGAGTACGCCCAGTTCACCGGGCTCTTCGGCTACCTCGCCGGGCTGACGATGACCGTCGGGCGGGGCGGCGACGCCCGACTCGTCGCCGACCTGGCCGGCCTCGGCCCCGACGATCGACTGCTCGACATCGGTTGTGGGCCGGGGACCGCCGCCCGGGTCGGCGCCCGACGAGCAGCCGGTGTCATCGGCGTCGACCCGTCACGACCAATGCTCCGCCTCGGAGCGCTCATCAGCGGCCTTCGACGCACGGGAACCGACATCGACTGGGTCCTCGCCGGGGCCGAGGAGCTCCCGATGCCGGATGATTCGGTGACGGTGTGCTGGTCACTCGCTGCGGTCCACCACTGGCCCGAACTCGAACGAGGCCTGACCGAGGTGGCGAGGGTGGTCGCACCCGGCGGAAGGTTCCTCGCCGTCGAGAAACGGTCACCGCCCGGCGCCACCGGAAACGCCAGCCACGGCTGGACCGACCAGCAGGCCGAGTCGTTCGCGGCGATGCTCCCGTCCTACGGGTTCCACGATGCCGAGGTGGCGTTCCGCCAGACCGGTCGGCGCAAGGTCGTCGTCGTGCGGGCGATCCGCTAACCACCGACCTCGATGAGCGACGCAGGGTGGGCCGTGTCGGTGCTGTCGGCCGAGGTGTTGCAGGTCACGAGATAGTCGCCGGCCTGCATCCCCATCACCAGGGTCCCGGCTCCGGACTGCACGCCGATCCTCGTGTAGTTGACGAACGGCGGAACGACGCTGGCCCGGTTGTCGACGACGAACTCGGCGATCTCCTCCCACGTCGTGCCCTCGTGCACGGCAACCACGATGAGGGAGACCTGATCCGAGTCGGTGGTGAAGTCGAAGGTCACCTCGGCTCGATCGGGCAGATCGACCGGCCCGTCGTAGACACACGCCTCGCCGACGAACGACACCGCGGCATCGAAGGTCTCCGCCGGCAGGGCCGTCTCGCCGTCGGACCCGGCGGCCTCGATCTCGGCCAGTGTCGGTCCGGCGAGCTCGAACACCCGGTCGGCGTCGACGAAGCACACCGCCGTCAGGTCCGACCCGCCGGCGATCGCCCACACGTCGCGGGCACCGGGCGGGACGGGAATCATGTCCTGCTCCGACCACCACGGGGGCGGCGCTTCGACGCCCGATGCCAGATAGGCGTTCCAGTCGTCGCTCGTCGTGCCGGGGGCGAACCGGCCTGTGATCAGGGCGACGACCTCCGAGCTCGAGTTGTCGACCCGGACCATCGCTCGATCGGGCAGCGCATCGGGGCCCTCGAACGTGCAGCTCGTTCCGTCCCAGCTGACGACGGCATCGGGCTCCCATGGTTCGACGCCGGTCTCGCTGGTGCCGATCATCGCCCGGTAGAAGTGGTCTTCGAAGGCCTTGGCGTCGGCGTCGACCGCCACCCGGACCTCCCTACCTTCGGGGCTCTCGATCGTGATGCCACCCCCTGGGCCTCCGTCCTCGACGATGTCGAGGGTGCGGGTCTCGAAGGTGGCAACGGTCTCGTCGACCGACACGACGGCAGCCAGCTCGTCCCAGTGGTACAGCCCGCCGAACAACGGAGCGCCATCGAGCACATCGGCCAGGAAGCGAGACACCTCCGATGCGTCGCGATGGGCGTCCATGGTCTCGTAGAGATACGGCGTGACCGGAACGGCGTTGGTGGCGTCGAGTGGCACGAGTGTGATCGGCACCTCGGTGTCGAACAGGACTGCCGCTGCGTACGGATCGGCCCAGATGTTGAACTCGGCCGCCGGATTCGCATACATCACGTTGCCGCCGACGTCGACGGCACCCCCCATGAGATAGACCATCTCGACGTTGTCGAGGAAGCCGGGATCGGCCTCGATCGCCTCTGCGATGTTCGTCAGCGGGCCGAGGGCGACGAGCACCACCTTCTCGTCGGACGACGAGATCGTCTCGGCCAAGAGGTCGGGCGCGGCCTGCTCGCTCAACGATCGGGGTTCGGGCAGATCGACCCCGCCGAGCCCGTCGGCGGCTGCGCGCCAGATGGCCGGCGCCTCGTTGTCGCCCCGGAGCGGTGTCGTCCGCCCGCAGGCGACGGGGATCTCCGGCCCGTCGATCCGCTCCAACACGGCCGCCATGTTCTCGGCCGCAACCGGGCAGTGCGCAACCCCCGTGCCCGACATCGTCAGGGCTCGGACGTCGACATCGTCCTGCTCCAGCAGGAACAAGATTGCTTTCAGATCATCGAAGGCGCCGTCGCTGTCGACCACGACGGGCGTGCCCGATGTCTCGTCACCGTCGTCGTCGGTACATCCACCGAGCAACCAGGGACCGATCACGATCAGACCCACGAACAACGCCAGGAACCGCCTCAGTCCGTTCGGAAGCATCGCACTCGACCTCCACGTCGAAACCGTGGTTCCAGCGTTGTCCCCGGGGGACGGTCGGTGAAGAGGAAGAGGTCAGTTTCGGTGGCGATCCACGAAGTCGAGCACCGCCGCATCGAACGTCTCGGCCTGCTCGACGTTGATGGAATGGCCGCCCTCGAGATCGACGACATCGATGTGGTCGAGGTGGGACCGAACGTGGGCCGCATGCGTCTGGAAGGCCTTCTCCCATCGTCCGTTGACCAGCATGGTCGGCATGGCGAGCTCACCGAGCTCGTCGATCGAGCGCCATCGATGCGACGCCGTGCCGACGTGGCGGACGACGTGGGGCGGCGTTGCGTCGGCCACCTCGACCATTCGCTCCCTGAGATCAGCGGGGAACCGCTTCGCGTGGATCGGGTGGAACGGCAGCCGGCGGAGATCGGTCGGCGATCCCTGGCCAACGGTCGGGCGCTCGCTGCGATCGATCCCGAACATGGCACGGGAGTTGGTGATCACGAGCCCCTCGACCCGGTTCGGATGGGCCAGCGCATACCTCGTCGTCACCGCACCCCCGAGAGAGTGGCCGACGGCCCACCAACGGTCGATTGCGAGCGACCGGCGGATCGCCTCGATGGCCGACAGGACGGCGGGAGGGCCATAGGCCTCGGGATCATCGGGACCGCAACTCTCGCCGTGGCCGGGGAGCTCGACCAGGATCATGCGGAATCGAGCGCCCAGTCGCTCCAGATTGAGCTCCCACTGGAGCCGGCTGGAGAGGAACCCGTGAACGAACAGCGCCGGCGCCCCATCGGGCGAGCCGGCCTCAACGTGATGGAGCTCGCTCGGTCCGGTCGTCACGAGGCGACACCGTAGGGCATTTGTTTGTCGTATGACAAAGAACAACGCCGGCGGGACCTCGGCCTCTGGTCGCCGACGGCGTTTCGACGCTCACTGAAGCCGTGGCGCCGTCGAACTCCGTTGCCGATCGCACCAGCGAGCAGGCCCCGCTGGAACCGGCGCGCCCGGTCGCCAGTCTGCAATCGCCGGCACTGCGGGCGCTGGTGGCGGCGGTCATCCTCAATGCCGCCATCGCCATCTGGGCGGTCCTCGCCGGCGACCTGAGCGAGACGGCCGGCCGCATCCTGGCCTCGAGCTTCATCCTCACCGCCGCGATCGTTGCCGTGCTGGCCAACGCCATCCCGTGGGAGCGGAGGATCGTCTGGCCATCGCCGGTTGTTGCCATCGCTGCCATCGGGGCCGCGTTCGTGCTGGTCGAGACGCTCATCTGGACCTCGTTCGACAGCACGCCCGTGGTGAAGACCTTCGGGTCGGCGCTGACGGTTGCCGGGGCGGCAACGCTCGTCGACAACGTGGGCCTGGTCCCGTCATCGCCCCGCCGCCAGTGGCTCGATCGTGCCCACTTCGGGGCGACCGTGGTCGCCGCCGTGACGATCGTGATCGCCATCTGGGCGGAGACCGACACCGCCTGGATGATGCGGACCATCGGCGTCGAGTCGATCATCGTGGCGGCGCTCACCTTGCTGGTGCCGATCGTCGCCCGCCTCGACCACCTCGCTCCCCCGCCGTCGCCCCCGGGGCCACGGCCCTCGGGAGGCTGACGGCGGTCGATCAGCCGAACCTCACGACCGGAAGACGGCGGCGATCCTGAGCCCGTCGGGGAGGGTCTCTGGCGGGGCGACGAGGGTCTCTCCGCCATGCACCCGCGTCTCGATCAGCGCATCGGCGAGCAGATCGTCGTCGCCGATCTGGCGGTCGTCGTGGTGCTCGTCGTTGGCTGGATCTCCCCACTCGTGATCGTCCAGTCCCAGCACGACCGCGGCCACCAGCCCCTGACGGGCCTGCTGGCCGACCGTGTCGAGATCCGTGGCTCCACGGTCTGCGTTGGCGAGGGCTCGCTCGACGACACCACGGATCCGCTCGATCCTGCGTTCGGCGAGAATCGGCCACGCTCGCTCCCGCAGCTCCCGCTGAGGGGTGCGATCGGGGTTGCCGCTGATCGTGGCATCGACGACCTCCCGGAGGGCCGTGACCCGCTTGAAGGCAGCTGTCAGCTCCGTGACACCGGCCAGCACCACCGGAGCCGGGTCTCGACCGATGGCAGCCGCCACGGCCCCGTCGATGAGCCGGAGGAAGCGATCGCGATCGGCATCGGCCGTGTCACGACCCGCCCCCTGCCCGTGGAAGGCAGCCGTCACCCCGGCCGAGGTCCGCCCCGCGCTGTGCGACTGCAGCGACCGCTCACGATCATCGAAGGCGAGGGCTTCGTCCATGCTGGTCGGACCGTCGAAGGCAACGGGCTCGAGCCCGATCCGGTCACCGCGGAACAGGCTGACCTGCTTCTTGCTGATGGCGAGCACATGGAACTCATCGCCCTCCGTGAGCTCGCCGACCAACGGCGTGAGGTGGGGTCGAGACGACACGAGCGCCATCTCTCGGGGGGCGGTCCCGAGCCGGAAGACCCGGCTCGTGTCGGGTCCGAGGAAGACGGCGAGTCCGTGACCGGCGTTCACCCACAGCTCGTTGTCGCCGAGCACGCTCCGAGCAGGAGCGAGGCGAGCATCCACATCCTTCGCGTCGACCCCGAGGGCCAGCAGCTCACGCTGCGCTTCGGCGATCAGGTGCTCGAGTGTCAATCGACCGGCCGCTACATCGCCCTGCGGGTTGGTTGCCAAGTAGAGCGAGACCCAGTGGTCGGGTGTGGCTCGAGCCAGTTCCAGGGCGTCGTCGCGGGTGATGCGGTCGATCACGATCCACCTCTTTTCAGGTCGTCGTCGGCGACGAGCGTCGTCGACGTGCTCCACCGTCGCGCAGCAAGGGGCGGAAAGGGAAGGGTCGAGGGTCACCAACCCCGCTCCGAGACACGGGCGAAAGCCTCTGGACGCCCCGGAGCCGACGGGGTCCAATGCCAGCGACCCGACCGGCGTCCGCCATCGAATGGGCTGCCAGCGAGGGGTCGAGGGGGTCGAACGAGACCATGTGGAGCAGGAGCCGGACCGACGTCCGATTCACCGACCGAGCCGACGCGGGGCAACGATTGGCCGAGCATCTGGCGTCGCTGACCGACCGCCCGAACGTGGTTGCCGTCGGCTTGCCCCGTGGCGGGGTGCCGGTCGCGGCCGAGGTGGCAGCGGCCCTCGGTTGCCCGCTCGACGTCATCGTCGTCCGAAAGCTCGGCGTGCCGGGTCAGCGGGAGCTTGCGATGGGGGCGATCGGAGAGGGCGGGGTTCGGGTACTCAATCGAGACGTGGTGGCGGGCCGCCACCTGTCGGCCGACGAGATCGTCGCAGTCGAGGAGGCCGAGCGAGCGGAGTTGGATCGGCGATCCACGACGCTGCGAGCCGAACACCCCCGGATCGACCTCGACGGCAAGGTCGTGGTGGTCATCGACGACGGTCTCGCAACGGGCGCCACCGCCCGGGCGGCCTGCGACGTCGCCAGGGCGGCGGGAGCGGCCGAGGTCGTGCTCGCCGTGCCGGTCGCCCCGAGCGACTGGCTCCACCGGATGGCCGGCGTTGCTGACCGCTTCGTTGCCGTGGCCACTCCGGCCGACTTCATGGCCGTCGGCCGCTTCTACGACGACTTCGCCGCCGTGTCCGACCACGAGGTCCAGGCCTGCCTCGCCAAGGCCCGCAACGACGGCTGAGCGACGCCATCGCCGAAAGGCCCTCTGGCCCTGGCCCCCGGCGACCGCTGGGCGCTCAATGTCATCGTCTCGAATCCCTCGTCAACCTGCGACGAGCCGGTGACAGGAGTGTGGTGATGATCTTCGAGGAGACGGTGGTGATGAACGAGCCGTTCGACGTTGCCGTCGAGCGGGTGAAGGAGGCGTTCGCCGGCCACGGGTTCGGCACGCTGACCGAGATCGACATGGCGGCGACCCTGAAGACGAAGGTCGGGCACACGATCGATCCTCATGTGATCCTCGGGTTCTGCAATCCCCATCTGGCGGCGCAGGCCCTGGATGCGGTGCCCCAGATCGGCGTGTTGTTGCCCTGCAACGTCGTGGTGCGGGGCACCGACGGCGACGTGATCGTCGAGGCGCTCGACCCTGGCCTGATGGTCGAGATCGCCGAGGTCGACGACCTGATGCCGATCGCCGACGAGGCGAGGCAGCTGATCAACAAGGCGCTCAACCAGCTCGCTCATTGATCAGCTCCTCGATCAGCGGCCGAGGCCCCGACGCAACAGCCACACCGTGAGCGTTCCCTCGGTCACGATGGCCGGCAGCACCACGATGGCTGCGAAGACGTTCTCGTAGGCGGCGTAGTCGTTCAGCACGGTGTAGCCCACGGAGTCGATGAGGTAGACGGCCCCGGCGATGGCCGGTGCGGCGGCGACCCACCTCGGCGCGATCCGCGAGCTCCACAGGATCCGGGCGACCACGACGAGATGGAGGCCGAAGAGGGCGAGCCCGACCATCCACGTTGCGTTGAAGGCATCGAGGGCGAGCAGCGCCAACGCATCGCGGGATTCCTGATCGATGGCGGCGGAGAACCCGTCGACCTCGACGAGCCTCAGGGCCGCGAAGAGGAAGACGAGGGCAACCCCCAGGAACACCGTGTAGGTGAGCCGGAACCAGGCAGAGAGCAGCGAACGCCGCTCCCCGTACGGGCGGAAGACGAGGTGCAGCAGCCAGGCAATGGCGACGTCGAGCACGAAGACGACGAGGAACGCCAGCATCGCCAGGCGGAACAGGGTGGGCGAACCGGTGATGTTGTCGACCGTGGCCGCAGCGTCGTCGAGATCCACCATCTGCTCGCGGACGGCGAAGTTGGCGAAGAGGGCAAGGGCGAACAGCACGGCGTAGGCGATGCCAGCCAGCAACGCGGCCCGACGGGGTGAGATCTCGTTGCCGGGCGGCACCGGTTCGCCGACGACGGCTGGTTCGGTGGCGGTTGGTTCGGTGGCGGCGGAGGTGAGGGTCTGCGTGGGCATGACGGGCGTCCTTTCGGTTGGTTGGCTGGTGATTCAGGCGACGGAGATGACGGCCTTGCCCCGGATCCGTCCGGCGGCGAGGTCGGCGATGGCGATCGGTGCGCGTTCGAGCTCGTACCTGCGGTCGACCGGGGCGACGATGGTCCCGTCGGCGACGAGGTCTCGCAGCGAGGACCACGCCTCGGCGTCTTCGTCGGAGACGAAGGTCGTGAGGCGCTGACGAACGAAGAGCGACAGCATCATCGCCCTGAGCTGGCGACCCGCACCGCCGGTGATCCGGCCGCCGCCCTCGCCGCCGACGATGACGAGCGTTCCTCGAGATGTCAGGGCCCGCCGCAGCTTCGACAGCCGGTTCCGCCCGCCGGTGTCGATGATGAGATCGAACGGTGCCTCGTCGGCGAAGTCGTCGGTTTCGTAGTCGAGGACGACGTCGGCGCCGAGTGCCGTCACGTGGTCGGCCTTCGCCCCGCTGGCAACACCGGTGACGTGCAGCCCGTGGTTGTGGGCCACCTGGACGGCGAAGCTGCCGACACCGCCGGAAGCCCCGAGCACCAGGACTCGCTGGCCGGGCTGGGCCCCACCGATGTCGAGCACGGCCTGGGTCGCCGTGGCCCCGGAGATGGCGATGGTCGCCGCCTGCTCTGGCTCGAGGCTGTCAGGCCGGTGCGCTAGCTTGCTCGCCTTCGCGGTTGCGTACTCGGCGTAGGCCCCGGATCCGATGCCGTAGACCTCGTCGCCGACGGCGAAGGTGGTGACGTCGGCCCCCACCTCGACGACGGTGCCGGCGAGATCGAGACCGGGGACCGGCTGCTTCGGGCCCCGCAGGCCGTAGCCAGCCAGGCGGACGACCAGCGGCAGACCGGTGACCAGGTGCCAGACGCCCCGATCGACCCCGGCCGCCCGGACCTCGACGAGCACCTCGTCGGCCTCGATGACGGGGCGGGGAACGGTGCGTAGCTCGAGCTGCTCGGCCGACCCGTAGCGATCGCCGACGATCGCTCGCATCGCCCCAGCCGTGGCGTGGGGCGGGGAGTCGGCAGAACTGCTCGCAGCAGCAGTCGTGGCGGCGGAGACGGCGGCGGTGGCAGCGGGCGTGGTGCTCATGGAAACGACTCCTTGTCGTGATCGAACGTACTTAGTAAGGTTGATGGAGGTGATTGAACCGTACTAAGTACGACACGTCAAGAGATTGTGGGAGAAGTTCCCGAGATGTCCCCCGAGAACGCGCCAACCGACACCGAACCAACCGACACCGAACCAACCGACACCACCGACGACGAACCACGGACCCGCCGCGTCCCGCTGTCCCCCGCATCGGTCGTTGCCGGCGCCGTCGAGTTGGCCGACGAGATCGGCGTCGGCCCACTGACCCTCCGGAAGCTCGCCACCCACCTCGGCGTCAAGCCGATGTCGATCTACCACCACGTTGCCAACAAGGAGGAGATCCTCGACGGCATGGTCGACGCCGTGTTCGCCGAGATCGAGCTCCCTCCCGAAGACGTGGGATGGCGGGAGGCGATGGCCCGGCGCGGACGGTCGGCGCGGACGGTCTTGCAGCGACACCCGTGGGCAAGCGGGATGCTCGATTCACGCCGAAACCCCGGCCCGGCCACGCTCCGCCACCACGACGCCGTGATCCGCTGTCTCCACACCAACGGCTTCTCGATGGCCATGGTGGCCCATGCGGTGGCCGTGCTCGATGCCTACATCTACGGATTCGCCCTCCAGGAAGCGGCGCTCCCCGCCACCGGTGGCGACGAGATGGCCGAGCTGGCCGACGAGCTGATGGCCGAGTTCTTCGTGGGCTACCCCCACCTCGCCCAGTTCACCGCCGAGCACGTGATGCAGCCCGGCTACGACTTCGGCGCCGAGTTCGAGCCCGGCCTCCAACTCGTGCTCGACGGGCTCGAGGCGAAGCTGGCCGCCGGGTGATGGTCGACCCGATCACCGTCGACGCGGTGCTGTTCGACAACGACGGCGTGCTCGTCGACTCGCACGACGTCGTGCTGCAGGCCTGGACGGCGCTGGCCGGCGAGTTCGACCTCGAGATCGACGCCCTCACCCCCGAGCTGGCCGGCGTGCGAGCCATCGACACCCTCGTTCGCTTCCTTCCGCCTGATGCCGCTGCGGCCGCAACGGCGCGTCTGGAAGACATCGAGGTCGGGCTCGCCGCCGGAACCCGCCCGCTCGCCGGCGCCTCCGAGCTGCTCCCGTCGTTGCCGCCGGACCGATGGGCGATCGTGACCTCGGCCAGTCGCAGGCTGGCGGAGGCGCGGTGGCGAGGAGCTGAGCTCCCGGTGCCGGCGACGACCGTCACCGCCGACGACGTGTCGGTCGGCAAGCCCGAGCCCGAACCGTTCCTCGCCGCGGCGAGTGCGTTGGGAGTCGACCCCGGGCGGTGTGTGGTGTTCGAGGACTCCCCGTCGGGCGGTGAGGCCGGGCGCCGTGCGGGATGCCACGTGATCGCCGTCGGCCATCACGAGTGGGAGTTCCAGCCGATGGCCAGGGTCGCCGACCTTCGCGCCGTCTCCATCCAGACCGTCGGCCCCTCCCTCCGCATCGACCTCACCCTGTGACCAACTGATCTCCCGAACCTCACGTCGTTTCCTTCAGTTCTGAAAGAAACGACGTGAGGTTCAGGGCGACAGCCGGCCGACCAGGTCGGTGAGGGGGCGAGGAAGGCGATCGAGATCGGCTTCCTGCGGGATCAGGCGGGCATAGCGGCGGTTCCGGCGAGCAGAGGAGCGGAGCCAGCGGTGTATCTGGGCCTCGAACGGTCGACCCCGCCACCCCGGCTGCTTCTGCAACGTGCGGAACGCCCCGAGGTCGCCATTGGCGGCAAGGAGGTCTTCCAGTGCAGGGGGATCGAACGCTCGGATGAGCTCCTCCTCGAGATCGGCATCACACACTGCGAACCCACGAGCGACCAGCTCGTCGACGCCGGCATCGTCGGCGATCAATCCGACGTCGGCGAGCGCCCTGACGAAGAACGGCACCTCGGCCCGGTCGACCAGGCCTCGCAGCACCAGCCCCGACGCGGCAGCGAAGTGGGGCACGAAGTGCTTGACCGCATGGGCTCCGCCGATCGGCACCACGGCGACGCCCTCGTCGGCGAGGCGCCGCCCCATCCGCTCCGCCGTCGCATCGAGAGCGACCTGGTCGCTGACCCCTTCGACCAGCACGACGACGTGTGCGTCGGCGGCGGCATCCAGCGCCGCCTCCGTCGCTTGCGTCGTCGCGTCGGGACCGTGCTCGTGGAGGGCGCGAGGTTCGACCCGCTGGGGTCGGCGCCCATCCCCGCCTCGCGCTCCGACGGAGGTCACCGCAGCATCGTCGCACACCCCCACCCGTCGTTATTGCGCGCACTTGCGACGCCTCACGGCGCGCTCTGCGCGCCAGTATCGATGGGGTCAGTCGGCGGGCAGCCGGAACCCGACGCGGGCGCGGCCGGTCGCAGCGTCGTCGACAACGACCACGCCACCGTGGGCCTCGACGATGCTGGCAACGATGCTGAGGCCGAGCCCCGAGCCCGGTTGCGACCGGTCGATGTCGCGGCGGTAGAACCGTTCGAGCACGAGCTCCCGCTCCCCGTGCGGGATCCCCGGACCCTGATCGTCGACGAAGACGCCGTCAGGTCCGACCGAGACGATGACCGGGGCTCCCCCTGGGCTGTACTTGTCGGCATTGCTCAGGAGATTGGAGATGGCCCGCTGCAACCCGTCTCGATCCCCCGACACCGTGACCGGGGAGGCAACGATCTCGACGATCCGCCCGGACCGACGACGGAACTGGGCGACCGCCTCCTCGACCACCGACACCACGTCGGTCGGCGCGTGCTCGGCAGTCCGGTCGGCATCGGTCGCCAGCTCGATGATCTCGCCGATCACGTCGTTGAGCTCACCGAGCTCCCGCCGAATCGCCGACAGCGCTTCCTCCCGAGCGGCGGGCTCGAGGTCGTCGGCCCGCAGCAACCAGTCGACGTTGGCGGTGATGCTGGTGAGCGGTGTCCGCAGCTCGTGGGCAGCATCCTGCACGAGCCGCTTCTGCTGCTGGCGGGAGA
>JAAUYH010192142.1_pt1 | contig 11792 bp, 6 predicted proteins | sample 7278061 | NCBI WGS metagenome assembly JAAUYH01 (sample SAMN14350203, study PRJNA611818) | marine sediment metagenome | isolation source: surface marine sediment (0.6m) | place: French Polynesia: Moorea | collected 2018-08 | reverse complement strand
CTCGAAAACCGTGCGCCGGCCGTGCTCTACGAGCGGGCACTCTTGGACCTATCGGCGTGTCTGCATCGACAACACGGAACCCGGGTCATCATCCTCATCGACGAATACGACGAACCGATCCACGCCGGCTATTTGGGCGGCTATGCTCCAGAGATCTTGGACTTCTTCCGCACCTTTCTCAGCGAGGGCCTCAAGGGCAATCCCCACCTCTACAAAGGCGTACTCACCGGCATATTGCGCGTCGCACGCGAGAGTATTTTTTCGGGCTTGAACAATTTGCGCGTGTACTCGCTCCTCAAGCACAAGCTATCGACGGCCTTTGGCTTCACCGAAGCCGAAGTCGTGGATTTGCTGCAGCGGGCGGGCTTGCAAAAGCGACTGCCCGAGGTGCGCGATTGGTATAACGGCTACGTATTTGGCGACCGCGTGGTCTACAATCCGTGGTCGGTGCTGTGCTTTATCGACGAAGCGGACGAGGGGCACGGCGCCGAGCCGTATTGGCTATCGACGTCTGCCAACTTGCTGGTCAAGCACGCACTAGAGGCCCACTCGGGCACACTTCAGCCAGAGTTCGAGACCCTGCTGGCGGGACAGAGCGTGGTGCGTCCCCTGGACGAAAACGTGGTACTGGAACGCTTGTCTGACGACGAAGATGCGCTGTGGAGCCTTTTGTGCTTCTCGGGCTACCTGCGCGCCGAGAGCCATGGCGCGGGCGCCGATGGCCGCCGGCTGTATCGCCTGCGCATTCCCAATCGCGAAGTGCGGCTGGTGTACACCGATACCTTTCGCCGTTGGCTCACAACCCGTATGCGGGGTCACGGTGCCGATCTTGGCAAACTCACCCGTGCGCTGCTCGCGGGCGATGTCGAGCAATTCGAGCACCAATTACAGGCATTGGTCCTCAACACACTCTCGTATCACGATGGCGGCACCGCAGATCCGGAAAGCCTGTATCACGGCTTTATCTTGGGGCTCTTGGCGGTGCTGGAACCCGGGCATCGAGTGCGCTCAAACCGCGAATCGGGTCACGGCCGTCCCGATGTCATGATTGTACCGGTCGAAGCCGGACAGCCGGGCGTGTTGTTGGAGCTAAAAGTCGCTAGAACGGGCTATCGCAGCTTGGACCAGGCATTGGCCGATGGCGTGGCGCAGATCGAACATCGCGCATACGACGCGGAGTTGCGGGCGATGGGCGCGCAGCCGATCCATCGCCTGGCAGTGGCCTTTGACGGCAAAACCGTGCGCGTGCGCGCTGCGTGAACGCGCCCGCCCGCTTTATTAGCCCGCATTACTTGCCCGCATCACTCGTCCAAGAGATCGGCGTACGCCCCGGTAAATGCATATGCGTCGCGCGCAGCATCGCGGATGTCGTCACTATTGTCGGTGTCGTCAATGAGTTCCAGCAGAATGCGCTCTGCTTCCTGGTTGTAAACCGTTGGCAATGCCTCGATGGCGGCGATGCGGTCGTCCTCAGAAGCGTTCGCGTCCCTGGCTACACTGACGACAATCGACGATGCGCGCTGCAGCCCCCACGCACCGGCAGCATGGAGCGCATGATGACGTATCTTCTCGTCGTCGCCATGGAGGCCAGCGAGGATTTCTTCCTCAAAACCGGAAACATAACCCATACAAAACATCGCGGTGACGCGCCAGTCTCGATCCTCACTCTGATGCGCCTGCCGTACGGCCGCTTGGTGCCAGGTTCGCGGAGCGCACACCGATGCCTCCAATGTGCGGCGCTTGAGTGCGCTGGAACTCGCAGGCGCCTCATAGATGGCTTTGAGCTCCTCTTGGATGCGCTCAAAACTCGCTGTTGAAATCACGGCGGTGGCCATGCGGCTATCCTCATCGTCGCCATCGGATGCTTCGAGTGCCGGGCCGAGCGCCAGCGCCGCCAAACCGCGCAACGCGTCCTCTTCTTCGTCATTGCCGGCGACCGCGAGCAAGGCGGCAACCAGGTCATCATTCACCACATCGGACCTGCCAGCGAGCTTGACCGCGACGTCCCGATCGGGTGCTTGCCGATCTGCGATGGTCTGAGCGAGGACGGTGCGCGCATGCTCGGTCCAGAATGGAATCGGGATCTTGTCGAGCAATACGGCCGTTGCCGGTTGGTCGATCAACTCCATGTAGTCATCAATCTCGCGCAGGCGTTCATCAATGTTCAAGTACCCTTGTTCCGCGGTCGCACGCTCCTCTGCCTGCTCGTACAGCTTTCGGGCGCGCTGCAGATCGGCGCTGGAGCGGTCTCGCCAGCCACGTTCTGTAAGTGCCCCGCCGAAATACGCATAACCGACGGCGTCGTCGGGTTCGTCGCGGAAGTACTCCGCAAAGACGCGCTCACCTTCGGCGTTGTTGCCGACCGATAGATAGAATCCGCCGAGCGCCGTGCGAAAATTCTGCCGAACATAACCGCCCTCGTCGCTGAATTGTTGCAGAATCTGCTTGCAGAACTCGATCCCTTGCTCGGCATGCTGGGGCGCCGTTCGGGACGCGTTTTGCAGAGCCACCACGAAATCATGGATCCAGTCGCGAAACAGGTCAGTGGCCGGAAACACCTCTTCGATATCGGCGATGCGGCGCATATCTTCGGATAGCTCTGCCTTGATCTGGGTCCAGACCGGCCACCACGCTTCGCATGAGCTGGCACCACTTTGATCGCGGTAAAGGGCATAGCCCTTGTCCAGCTGAGCCTTTTGCTGTGCGGCCTTCTCGGCGCGCAGCTGAGCTTGCCGCTGCCGCTGCTCCTCATCGGCGGCACGGACGCTGGCCTCATGCGCGCGCCGCTGGCGTTTGTCCGCGCGCTTTTTCTTCTGGGTCGAGCTGAGTCGTTTGCGCTTTGCCTTCATGATCGTGGCGCCGACCCTACCCCACAAAGCCAGGCACATCGAGTAAATCAGCAACATTCAGCGGCGAAAACTACGGCCCCAGCACCATGCCGTGATCGCCAAAGGCCCAGGTCTCGCCGCCACCGCCCGTCACCCATAGAACATTGCTCGACACCGCGCCGCAATCGTCGGCAAACTGGCGCCAGCCCGCGTTCGTGCTCCAGGTGTAATGGGCCACAGTGCCGCTGCCGTCCCGGCCAATGGCGTGGACCACGTCCCCGGCACCGTGGGCGCTCATCGCGCGCACGCCAGCAAAAGTCTGGCCGATGCTCTGATCAGTCCACGTGTTGCCATCGGTCTGCCACAAATCGCCGTCGCTATCGCGCATCCATACCTGCCCCCCGTCCCCAACACCGTCCATGACCCATACACTCTCAAAGCTACTGATCGCGCCGTCCTCACCATCATCGTCATCGCCGCCGCCGGGCAGTGCCACATTGACCGATTGCCAATCACTGCCGCGCCAACGAATCACCGTGCCGCTGTCGCCGACAGCCCAGACATCACTGGCGCTGCGTCCGGCGATGCCGCGCAATCTTCCCGCTTCATCGGGCAGGGCCGGGAACGCCTGCAGCTGGGAGCCGTTCCAATGCCACAAACCGCCGCCGCCATCGACGAACCAGACGTCATCGGCCCGCGCACCCCACACCTCCGTCATCGCCACGTCGCTGACCTTGACCCAATCGGCCCGATTGCCGAGACCACTTTCGCGGCGTTGCCGGGCCCCATCCGCGCCCACGATCCACACCGCATCGCCGCCGCTCCACACCCCCGATAGCGCCGCCGTGGTGCCGATGTCCAATCCCTGCAACGTCGTGCCGTTCCAATACACCACCGCGCCGTCCAAGCCCACGGCCCACACATCACCGCTGCCGCTGCCGCCCGCAGCGCGCAGATTGGCCGTCGCTTGACTGTGCAACGACCGCCAGGCGACACCGTCCCAGCGGGACACCAAGCCCCCCGCGCCCACGGCCCACACGTCGTCCGCGGCCACCGACCACAGTGCATGTACCGTGCGCATCGGCGCTCCCTCGACGAGCTGCCAGCCGGCGCCGTCCCAATAGGCACTGCCGCCATGGCCCAGCGCCCATAGATCAGCAGACGAGCTGCCGCCGAGGGCCGAAAATGAACGCTGCACACAAGCGCCCACGCACGGCAGCGCTTTGACATCGGCCACCGACCAACCAGTGCCGTCCCAATGCAACAGACCTTTGCCCGGTGCCGCGGCCACCTCGCCGCTCACCCAGATGTCGTCTACGCCGTAGCCCCATACCCGGTAAGCGCGATCGTCGGCCGCCATCGGCGCATTCTCAACCCCCCAGCTACTGCCATTCCAACGCAAGATCGTGCCATTTCGCCCGACAGCCCAGGCATTTGTATTGTCCCACACCCAAATATCTTCGAGATCAACACTGCTGCCGCTATCCTGCATGGCCCACACCCCACCATCCCAATGGGCGATGGCGCCGCCATCCCCGACAATCCACACCGAGTCCGCGGCTCTTGCCCATACCGCGCGCCAATTGCCCGGCGGTGGGGCCGCACTGCTCCACGTCTGCCCATCCCAGCGCGCCACCGAGCCGCCCGCGGCCCACACATTGTCGGCGCCGATGCCGTGCAGCGACGATACCCGTCCCAGCAAGCTGTTGGGCGTCGTCTGCCATACCCGACCATTCCAGCGAAAGATCGTACCGTCGCGGGCCCCCAGCCAAACATCGTCGGGGCCGGAGGCCCACACCGCATCGAGATCGCTGGCGGTAAGGCCGTGCGTATAGCGACTCAATCCGCAAGCGGGGATCTGCAGGCTGGTGCCACTGGAGCCGGGAACTTCCGGTATTCCCGGGACCCCACTGTCGACACCGACATCATTTGAGATAGGATCGTAACCGAGACGACCGCACGCGGTGACACACAGAATCGCTACACTGTATCCAATGCACTGAAGCCGCACACGTGACATAGCACGACAGCATAACCGCAATCGCACTCGTATTCATCGCATATTCAGATAACTAATCGGAACCACATGATAAGGTGAACGGAACTTGCGGCTTCGAGCATTTCCCCTGCGCGTCACAACCTCGCCCAATCGCGTCGCTACCGTCTATCCCGTGGTTCGCGTCGTCTGTCGCCGGGCGCGCGCGGCTGGAGCCGCAGCACTCACCACGGCCGGCAGCGGCTTTTTGCTCGGCCGCGCCCAGGCAGAAAAACGCTTTGTCCTCACGGCCGCCCACGTCGTCGCAGAACGAGGCAACCACGCGCCCATGGCCATCGAAGTACAGTTGCGGATGCGGACCGCAAGCGACACCCAGCCTTGGCACCACGTCGCGATCTGGGGCGCCAGCGTGGTCTACCCGGCGCAATGGGCCCGCTGCGACCTCGCCGCCATTCGCCTCAGTCAATCCGTCGCCGCGCTCACCCACGACATGGAGGCAGCGGAAGTTGCCAAAGGGCGTCCATTTGATGGTCTATTATATGGCTATCCCAATCGGAACAGTTTTCTGCGCAACAACGACATGGAGCGGCCGATCCGGGCCCGGCCCCTTACCCACTGGCTACAGTACCTGCGTGGTCGCGGCAGTGATGGCATGAGCGGGGGGCCCCTATGCTGCGACGGCTACGTGGTCGGCGTGCATACCGGCACCGTTTATATCGAACCGGTGAAAAAGCAACAATTGGCCGCGACCCCCATCGGAACCACCCCCAACCGACAGACCATTGGCACCTTGATGGAAAGGGCAGATCATGTGGCTTTTCGCGCACGCCACCGCTCGTAGCGCTTTCGCGCGGCACGCGCTGGCAGCTTTGTGCATATGCGTAGTCGGCACGACGTTCGCAAACGCCGGGATCGGCCATGCCCAGACCTCGCCGAATCCCGGCCTCACTCCCCGCACCATCGACGAGCCCCCCACCAGGCCCCAGCGCACCCAGCCGACATCGCCTCAGGGAACTGCAGCCGCCCCGGGCAACGGGGAAGGAATATCCCCTGGCCCCTTCGGCAGTTTAGAGAGTGGGGCCAGCAATGGGGCCAATTGGGATGAGCGCCGCGACTTCGACCATGAGGTGCGCACAGCCAACGTCGTGGGTCTATCCCAGGCGCTTTACGATCTCTGCAGCACGCCCACCAGAGCCTGGGTGGCGCAGCGGCCCCGCGGCCAGCGCCGACAATTTCACCGCCGCTTTCGCGCGCCCGTGTGCCAGCATCTCTGCCGCACTGATGCCACATTCACCGCCGCATTCACCGCCGCGACCAGCAATCGACCGAGGTCGGTCACCCCAAATATCACTCGCGACGTCACTCGCGACGTCACCATCGACCTATGTGCCCTGCGGGCCCAAGTGCCCGCCCACGTCGCCGTCATTGTCGATTGGCCCTATCTGCGCGCCATCGTCCGCGTCTTACACCGACGTTTCGACCAGGCCCTCAGCGACGGCGACCCAGCCGCACTGGCGCCCGACTTGGCCGAGTCCCTACGAGCCTTTGCCGACGATCGCCAGAACACCGCCATCGAGGCCATGGTCTCGTCCGGGCCGGGCTTTTCCGCATTTGCCAACCGCGCGCTCACCGCCTTGGCCCAGTGGGTGGCCGACCGCGGCAAGCGCGAAGCCCTCGGCTGGCTCCTCGATGCATTGGCGCGCGACCTATGCCGCCCAGACACCCACGTCGGCAAACACTGGCTACCGACCTTATGCACGCTCGCGCGCAGCGACAGACTGGCCGGCTACGGCGCCGGTTCAGCCCTGAGCGGGGCCCTGCACGCCGCCATTATCGCCGATTTCGAACGCTTGCCCGCGGCAACGGCGGGCGAACTCGCGGTGCATTTGCTGCCCAAACGCGACCGCGTCGCAGAGCATGAGAGCGCAATGACTGTGCGCACCGCCACCGAGCAGGCCGTCATGGGCATGCTGGCGGGCGATTCTGTCCACGCCGTTCTCGGCACCTGGAGCCGCGAGCTGAGCCGCGCCAACCGCATCGTTACCCCCGAGAAAGGTGGCCCAGACAACAAAGCCGACAAGGCCGGCAAAGCCGACAAGGGCAGCCAGAACAATAGTGAAAGCGAACCCCGCTGGCGCAGCTTGCCGCTGCAACTGGTGGCGTGCGCGGCCGGCATGCCCGAAGCCTTCATCCGCCAGCGCCCGCGCGTGGCCTTCATTGACAACCAGCGGGCGCGCACCGTGGCTGTGCTATTGGCGGGCCTGGTCACCGTCCCCGCCTGCTGGGAGCTGAGCGGACGCGGCTATGCCCGCGCCGCCGACGCCATCGACGCCTGGCTTGAGAGCCGCGCCAATGACAACGACGACAGTGGCGAAGATGACGGCGCGAATCCAAACGACGACGGCAATAACGACAGTGCCAACCAAGACCCCATAAGGGCCGCCTTCGCGCAAGCGCTGGCCCACCGCCGCGGCGACATCGAACGCATCTCCAGCGTCCTTCGCCTCTACCGCCATATCGGTGAAAGCGCAGCAATCCAGGCAGACGCCCAGGCCCTCGCCGCGCAATCCGACCGCCTCCTCCGGGCCATACAGCGCGCCGACCAAGCCGCCGCCTACGAAAACGGCCGACACGGCAGCGGCCCCGACGGCGCAGACAAGGCCACAGGCGCCATTTCCCCGCAGGCGATGCAAGCCATGAGAACGGCCACCCATGCCATTGCCGAAGCCCTCACCCTTACGCGCACGGCCTTTGATGCCGCCGCGGTACTGGCCGGCGCCAATGCCCTACCCGGCCTGTGTCATCCCTGCCAAACCGATACATCGTCACCATCGTCGTCACCATCGTCGTCACCATCGTCGTCACCGTCATCGTCTGGCGGCAACGAAAGCGGCAGCGCCAACGGCAACAACAGCGATGCCCCCAAGCGTGCGGCCCCTACCGGCGCAGCTGCGAGCCACGCCGACGCCCAAGCCCTACGCGACAGCCGGACCTTGCTCACCGACATGGCCGACATCGCCGACACCATGCCCGCCATCGCCTCAAGCAAATGGGGCCGCGTGGTCACCCGGCTGTTGGCCCTCATCGAAAAACGGCGCCCAACCTTGGCCAAGCGGCTCACGCCGCTGTATCGCTATAGCGGCACCCTCCTCGCCATTGCCACAGCCCGAGACAGCGAGCAGATGGCCATGGTCCTCGAAGAAGCCGCCAACCCACCCGGCGGTTGGCGTCGCAAAGCCGCGCCCGACCATTTCGAAATCGCCATCGTCAGCCATGCCGGCATCATCGCGGCAGCCGAGTGGCGCAACGGCCGCTATCAGCACACCTCCAATACCGGCGGCGATGGCGACGACACCAACGCGGCCCTGAGTTGGGACCGCCACTGGCAACCGCCGACCCTGGCCATGCCCATCGGCCTCAGCATCACCTGGGGCCGCGACCGCACGCCGGCCGCGCTATCGTGGCTATCGCCGGTCGGCATATTCATGTCCATGATCGACCCGGCCGCCTTCCTCCATTACGACGTGCACAATAACGGCCGCCTACCCGGCCCGCGCCCCATCACGGCCCTGGCCCCCGGCCTCGGCCTGCGCCTGGGCATTCGCCACACGCCGCTCAGCGTTGTGCCCTACGTGAGCTATCGCCCGCGTTTGCGCACGGAGGAAGCCACCATCAATGGACCGGGCGCCGACGTGATCCAAGCCGGCCTGGTCCTGTCGGTCGACGTGAGCCTATTTCGCCTGTATAGCCGGGCGCGGCATGAGTAGACGGTTGAGAGCGCTCAACGGCCAGTATTCGCAGCGCAGTGCAACATGGTATTGTGCGGTCAATGCCGTAGCCAATGCGCGTCGCTGACCAAGCAGATACCGCCAGTGTCCGTGAGGAAGGGCTGTACCACCTTGAGGATGGGCTCAAGTCCCGCTTCCTCACATGCGATCAGGACCAAGCAGTTGCGGAAGACGTCGCCCAGCTCATCGCCGGCACGTTCGCCGCGATCGCCATCGCCGTGGACATCCTGCACCAGGGTGTAGCTGAGGGCGCCAGCGCCCCTGAGCGCGGACAGGAGGCCCGAGGTCTGTGCGGCTTCGATGACGATCTCAATGCGCTTGACGGGTATCATACTGGAGTGCTCCACAGTGACTGAATGATAGCGTGATATAGCGGAATGCCGAAGATGACATTAAACGGAAACGTAATGCCCAACGCCATGGGCACATAGAGACTCGGGTTAGCGCGCGGAATGGCCAGCCTGACCGCGGCAGGTACGGCAATGTAGCTCGCGCCGCCGACCAGTACCGCGAGGAGAAGGGCATCGCTCTCGGGCATACCGATGGCTCTGGCCAGGCCGATACCGAGGATTCCGTGGGCGAACGCGGCCGCGATGGAAAAGCCGACCAGAAAGACGCCACTGTCGCGCATGTCGCGGATCCGGCGCGCGGCGACCAGGCCCATGTCGAGGAGAAACAAGCAAAGGACGCCCTTAAAGGGGTCGTAGACCACGGGCTTGAGGGTCACCCAGCCCTTTTCGCCCATGACGACGCCGACGAGCAAGCTGCCCAGGAGCAAGAGCACCGAGCCATTAAAGAATGCCTCGTGGCCGACCTTTTTCCACGACATGGGTTCCACCGAGTTCTGCTTACCAAACCAGCGCGCGAGCAGAATACCGGTAACAATGGCGGGCGATTCCATCAATGCCATGGCCGCCACCATGTGTCCGCCGAATGAAGCCCCTTGGCTGCTGAGAAAGCCGGTTGCCGTAATGAAGGTGACGGCCGAGACCGAGCCATAGGTCGCCGCGATAGCGGCTGCGTCATCGGTGGATAGTCGCAGTTTCAAGATGCCAAACGACCACAGCGGCACAACCACCGAGGCCGCCATCGCCACTACGAGCACGAGAATGATTTGGCCGTCGAATTCGCTCGCCGCCAACTCGTGCCCGCCGTGCAGGCCGATAGCAAAGAGAAGGTAGAGCGACAGGAATCGGGCTGCCTGGGCGGGGATCTCCAGGTCCGACTTAACTAGGGTCGCCACGACACCGAGAAGGAAAAATAGGATGGGTGGGGTGAGTAGATTATCTAGGATAAGGCTGGCGTCCATCGGTCTTTATTCAGGGTCAAGGGGTGGATAAAGGGGGGGTGAGTAAACGGATAGTGAAAGAGTTGGAGTTAGGACTGGTTTGTAAAGTTACATATGAGCAAAAGATACTGTCGTCTATAGAGCCACCATGAGAGAGCGATATGAGAGAGCGATATTGATTGGAAATAATTTCATACCAGGAAAGCGACAAGGCTGTCTACAGCATCCCTAAGGGTGGGCGATACGGTTGTCAAACAATTGCCCATGAGCAAAAGATACGATCGCCAGTGAGAATTCAATTTTCCTTACCAATCGTTCACGCTTGTCACGGCTGCTGTAGCGAGACCCACGTATTCTCTGGCTTGAGTAGGCTGAAAGGGCAGGCGTCAACGAGCGCGTACAGCCATCAATGGGGCAAAGAAGCGAACCCGCGTCGATTCGGAAGCGAAATTCCGTGCCAATGTTTTACGTGATGGACTTCGGAAGCACTACGATTCGTAACCGGCTGGAAACTTCGCTGCAGCGGGGATGTTTCCGTATTTCCAACCGCGGCTCGCCGAGGTAATTAGTCCTCATTCTGGCGACAAAAGCCCCAGAGGAATCTTACCTCAGTGGGATTGGGATATTGCCACTGTGTTTCACGCGGCATATGGCTATATAGCGCAGACGCAGCTAAAGACGGCCAAGTCAAGCGGCGATGGCTCGTCTATGGCCATGTTCGGTCGTTGTCGGAGGGGCGAGACATAGACGGCTACGCTGGCGGCTGGGCATAATACTGTAAGCTATAGCGAAGGGCCGGATTCATGACTGCCGATCGCGTCCGCTGGAAGGCACGCTCGACTGGCGTTGGTCCCCGCAACAGTTCCGCATAAAAGGCGCGTGCGAAATAGATGGCGTCTGGAACCGAAATGGCGGAGCGCGTCGCAACCACCGTCTCAATGCCCCCGCGATGCAGCCATTGGGCAATGTGGCCAAATCGATGCGGCGACGAGAGGCGTTCATCTCCACCACATATCGTCAAGACGACCAGTCGGAGATGGTCTGCATAAGGAGCCAAGCATTTTAATAGTTGGCGGCCGGTGACAACGCCCTGTGAGGCGACATTCTGGTCCCCGTGGAGCATTGGCTCATAGAGACCCAACCCCGCATTATCCCCGTCATGCACACCACGGCAAAGGAGGTGCAACGCCCAGATGGGTGCCCCCGCAACAGACGCACCGAGGCTCATTCGCAGGTGGGTAAGCGAAACCTTCGGCAACTCTTCGTATATGCCGGATTGTTTCGCCGACGGCGAACGTGCATGAGTATTGAGTCCTCGAAGAATCTGGCGGTATTCTCCATCAGGTACGGGACCATGTGAATCGGACCATGCCAATAGAATGCGAGCATCGTCATGTTGTGGCCATGGTGGGCCCGGTGTTCGACGGGCTCCGGGCCAGGCGTAACGAATCCAAACGTTCGGCAGTTCGAGCAAGTGCTGCCCAGTCTCGAGCGGCAAGAGTTCCCACGGTAGGTCATGGAGCTCTGCGGCATCGGAGAGAATGGTCAAGTGCACGGGCTGCATCCGGCCCGGCATAGCAGCGTCTATGATGGCTCGCTCGATATAACGCCAAGCGGTGCCAATCAATGCACGCAAGCGATAACCCAAGCGCTCTGCAGATGCGTGCGTGGACCCCGATGTGGACAAATCATCGAGCTCAGATAGCAGGGCATCATCCCAATCGAGCTCTACAGTATTCGGAACGCCGTCGGAACTGCGGCAAATATACACTTGGCGACCAAGCTGCCGCGTGTAGGGATCGCTGGTGCTTATCGCCCTTGTGAGGTGCAGCGTAAACGATAGCGTTCTCGCGCTGTTCGAAGCACTGTTTGGGGAGACGAGGTCAAAGCGG
>JAAUYH010056105.1_pt1 | contig 11792 bp, 9 predicted proteins | sample 7278061 | NCBI WGS metagenome assembly JAAUYH01 (sample SAMN14350203, study PRJNA611818) | marine sediment metagenome | isolation source: surface marine sediment (0.6m) | place: French Polynesia: Moorea | collected 2018-08 | reverse complement strand
GGGAGTTGGGAGTTGATAGTTGGGAGTTGGGAGTTGGGAGTTGGGAACAGTTTCACCCCTACTTATTACTTATTACTTGTTACTTATTACTTTACCAAGACCCCCATTTTACTGGTTGCACATTTTGGTTTCTCTTTGCTTTGATAATTTTAAAACCACGTTGTTTAGCCCATTGTCTAGCTGCATTTTCTAAACTACTTTCACGACTATTGAGATAAGCCAATGCCATATTTTTATTGCCCTTGGTATTGAGAATTTTTACTAAATCATTAATTACTTCTTTATCACCAAGGTTAATAAAGGCATAGAGGCTATTTTGAATTCTGCGGTAATTTTTTGATTGAATATCTTGAATTAAGACTTTTTTTGTTGTATCCCAATCTTGTCTTAATTCTTCACCTTTTTTTTGGGAAACTAAGAAATGAATTTTATCTGTATCTGATTCTGGTTCCCAGTTCAATTTTGTTAAAGCTTGTCCGACAAATTTATTAGAATACCAGTCAGTTAAATTTTGTTTGAGGGGTTCAATGGCTTTGCTGTCACCAATTGTTCCTAAAGCAGCAGCCGCATTTAACCGCATCACTGGATTACTATGTTTGAGTCCTTTAATTAATGGAGCAACCGCAGGAGTGCCAACTTTGGTAAATACTCCTCTCAAAGGAAGATTGATTTTTCTCAATCCCGGCATTAAAGATTGCAGGACTTTGGCATCGGTTTGAGCAATTTGTGCTAAGGCTGTTTGAGCTGCATTTCTAACTTTGGGAACTTTATCTTTTAAAGTTTTAAGTAAGGGTTGAACTGCACTAGTATCTTTAATTTTACCTAAGGCGATCGCAGCATTTTCGCGAACATTTTTATCCTGATCACTCAGAGATGTAATTAATGGTTGGACAGCTTGTTTCTCTCCTATATTACCCAGTGCTTCAGCAGCTTGGGAAGATAAAGAATCTTGCTTCTGTAATAGAGATATTAACTCAGTCACATTTTTTTCAGATTCCAACTTCTTAACTTGAGAATTTTTCTGATCACAAGCTGTGGTAGTTATTAAGAGTACGCCTAGCAATACAGTTAGTGCTTTAGTCGCAATATTATATTTACGTAATCCTTTTTGTCTGGTGACAATAGGTGTAATTGATTTCATAGTCATAAACATATAGGACTCCTATTTGATTTGTGAACAAAACTCAGTACACTTTTATTCCTTCTTCCCTGTTCCCCATTCCCTGTTCCCCATTCCCTATCTCTACGAGTGATTCAGTAATCAAATCGGATTTATATATCTTTAATGATGCAATCAGTTAACTTTTCTATGGATTTAGACAGCTATACAAAATAGTCATTTTGCACAATTGACTAGTTTTACCATGAGACTACAAAAGAAATTTACAGCATTTCGGTTAATGTCACTATTTAGTAGTTAGTGGTGCGGTTAAACTACTAAAGAAAGTTGAGAGTTGGCAAAGAAAATGAGCAAATCGTGCAAATATCCCTAGGTTAATTATAAAATGCGATCGCAATCTAGAATCAACTCCTCAAGGATCAAAAATCATGAGTACAGATGCAAAAAATGTTCTGGGAAGCAAGTTAGAAGTTTGCTGTACCTCACCTATGACAGGTTTTTACCGTAATGGCTGTTGCGAAACAGGATTTCAAGATACTGGTACTCACGTCATTTGTGCTCAAGTTACGAAAGAGTTTTTGACGTATACAAAGTCCCAAGGGAATGATTTAAGTACTCCAGTACCAATGTTTGACTTTCCAGGGTTAAAACCAGGGGATAAATGGTGTTTGTGTGCTTCTAGATGGCAGGAAGCATGGCAAAATGGTATGGCTCCACCTGTAGTTTTGTCTGCTACCCATGAAGTAGCTTTAGAATATGTTCCCTTGGAAGTGTTGCAAGAGTATGCCATTGAGGAGTAATATCGCTCCCACTACAAATTTATTTTAGGGGCGCAATGCTTGCGCCTTTATCACTGTTGAAATTATTTTCAGAAATCAGCTTATCTCCTTATCCCCATTATTTCCTAAGTTAGCAAAATCAAATAACTGGTTATCTGCAAGGTGTGAAGGACTAACATTTTGCAGACTACGAAATAAACTATCAATCCTACCAGGAGATTCTTTTTCCCAAGTTCGTAGCATTTGCTTTATCTGGGCTCTTTGTAAATTCTCCTGAGAACCACAAAGATTACAAGGAATAATGGGAAATTTTTTGATATCTGCATACCGTTGAATGTCATCTTCAGGACAGTAAGCCAAGGGTCGAATTACTATATGCTGTCCATCATCATTCAGTAACTTTGGAGGCATGGCTTTGAGTCTACCACCATGAAACATATTTAAGAACAGGGTTTCTACTATATCATCACGATGATGACCCAAAGCTATTTTAGTCGCACCTGCTTCTTTCGCAACCCGGTAGAGAATACCACGCCGCAAACGGGAGCATATACCACACATGGTTTTTCCTTCCGGAATTACATTTTCGACAATGCTGTAAGTATCTTCCTCTACTATCAAGTAATCCACCCCCAAGGACTTTAAATATTCGGGTAGTACTTGTTCAGGGAAATCCGGCTGTTTTTGGTCTAAATTAACTGCTAATATCTCAAACTTGATAGGAGCGCGACGTTGTAAGCTTAATAATATATCGAGCATGGTATAAGAGTCTTTACCCCCAGAAAGACAAACCATAATGCGATCGCTATCTTCAACCATATTGTAATCGCGGATTGCCTTGCCTACCAAACTACGCAGTCTTTCTTCTAGTTTTTTGGAGGACTTAGAAGGAAACACCTTCGTCGCTTCCATAACATTTCTCCCAAGTATTACGAAGTTTATTGTAGTGTTTTCTTTCAATAAACCTCAAGCTGTAGCATAGTTCCTGGGGAGCGGAAAACAGTATAGATGAAAAAGGTTTCTTAACCCCATCATCTCATCACCTGTTTACTGTCAGTTAAGCAGTATAATTTATAGCCGATCTAGATGTCAGCCATAAATTATCCAAAGCATATTTCACAAAAATAGATTCTTGTGTAGCATTACAAGAACTTTTCACACTTACAGTTTTAGCCTCATTTTTAACCAACTTTGCCAGGTAATTATAGACATACCCATAGGGTTCTTCCACAATTAACTCAACTTCCACAGTACTATTATCTGCACTTTGGTCAATGATTTTGGCAGCAACTTTGTTATTAAACCACTTCCAACCATACTTAAGCAGTAATTCTAGCTCTAAAACTTGCAGTGCTTTTGGTAAAATTCCCCAACCACGATAAACTTGGCGCAAGGCTTTAATATCTCCTGTGCGAGTCAAAATTGATTGACACAGTTCCCTAGAAAGGTTTCCGTAGTATCTCCCTTCTGGCATATCTATCATTGTAGGTGCAAAACGATGTCCACCAAAATGACTAGAACGCCAAATACGAATATTATCCAATCCTAAATCCGCAATTGCAGCTTTAGTATGGAAGTAAAAAGGATTACCATATCTAGCACAACACTGATCGTGACTGCCATGAGTACATACTAGAATATCTCTTTTTTTCGGTATTTCTAGCTCGCAATCATGATGTCTACGCCATAACCATTTTTTGATTGTTGTTGCTACTTTGTCAATATTTTCTAGTCTAAATTCTTGCTGGCGATAGCCATTACTAATTCCTATTTTTTTTTGATAAATTAATAAAGTTGTTTCCTTTTTTTTATGGGACAGTTCATTGGCAATCAACAAAAATGATATCGGTAATTTTTGACTTTTGATTTCCGTGACTAATTTTTGGAGATTCTCTGGAACCCATCGAGAATTAAATGCTTTACTATGCCAGGGAGTTGGACATTCTATCAAAATATAAGTTTCATAGTTATTAGCAGTGCCAATAATTTCTTCTCCTAATTGACGGGAGTTGTCGGAACAAAAAAAAGTGTTCATTGCAACTTAGTTCACTAATGAATTTGATGGACAAAATAGACGATAATAATTTGCTACTGTTATTCTCTAAATTAACCTTGTAATATGCCATAGCAATGCTATTGACGACACAAACTACTCCTAGCATAATGTATTAAAATTTACTTTGGTTGAGCATAAATCCGATCCAAAAATAATTTTCAAATTTTCTTTTATTAACTAAGAGATTCATAAACAGAATGTATATTTCCGGAACTTGTATTCAATTTATATGTACAAAACATATACATACAAATTTCATAGGAACACAGCACAATATTTATTTCATGTAAATAAGTATACTTTATTCGTATGAGGCAATCAAACGCTAATACTCTTGCAAGACTTATATACTAAGGTTAATTGACAATTCAACCCTTCAGTATGAATGGCTTTAGTTAAGTTGTTTTTTATTCTCACTCTATTGAGTTGATGTTACTTGTTACTCTGACATAATTTACTCTTCACTATTTTTATGCTTTCGACCCTTGAACAGGGTATATCTTCGTCTCTGGTCAAACTGTAATAGAACTTTGGAAAAAAATCAACTAATTGAGAATTTTTATGATTACTATAGAAGCAACGGGAGTTAAGAAAACCTTATGATAATAGGGTTTAAGGGATTATATAGATTTGCTTAAGTTTCTCTTCTTCTCTCTAGCTAATAGATAAAAATTGTCATTATTTTGCCAGTATTGCTCTTTTGGAAATGCTTGAGTAAAGCTTATATAATAGGGATTTGAGAAAAGGGAGTATTTTAAATATCTTGAGAAATGGATACAGGTTCCAGAGCAAAAATATAAACTATTTCATCTAATCAACTGAGTGTAGACTTGCCCAATTCTATTTAAATTGCAAATTAAGCTTTATTAAGTATCTCGTCAATTGCGGATGCTTGTTGTATTCAAGTTGCCATTTATAGTGTATCAGCGAAAAGCGGTTGCATTGATTGATGTAAAATGTTTTTTGACCAAATTCGCGATTGGCAAGGCACAGCAGAAAGTCTTTTAGAGGACTTACATTCCAAGATTGAGCAACTAAGCCTATTTGTTGAAGCGCCTACCGTCAAAACTGTTCGTTCATGGTGATCGCGGCAAATTTTATCACAACCAAAGGGAGAAAAATTCGGTTTTCGTCAGATATTAGAAGGATTAGCGACCTTGCTGTTACTTAAAAAAAGTTGGACATTAGTAGCGAACGCTAAAATTTTTGTATCAACAGGTTTTATACCGATGATGAAACTTAAATCAATGTGTATGTTCTTAACCAATTAGTAGCAGATATGCACCCCAAGCAGTTGCAGCTACTGCTACCACTGTGGAAAAAATTGGGTGAGGGCTATTAATAGTTTTACCACTTTGGGTTTTTAAGGTATGAATATCAATCCACGGAGTCGCACCACGTCTTACCCAACCCGTGAGAATAACTTGTCGTCCAATCCAATCTTGAGGGTTAGCGGTTGTACCCCACCAGGGAATATGGTGTAATTTGACTAAGCCCATAGGGGAACGTAAAATCAAGTCTTGCCCTAGGGAATTACTTATTCCTTGACGACCTAAAAGTGTGCCCACTAACTCAATACTAATACTATTAATTGGTAAAGCAGTGGGATTGCTGAGGAAACTGGGCAAATGTTCTTCGGTTTGGATATTACTAGGCTTAATGTCAGGGAAGAAAAAATTTATTCTCACCAAAATACCAATACTCAGACCTATGAGCATACAACCCCAGACAAAAGTCCAGTCATCATATATCCACTTGAGATTTAACCACTTAATAGCATAGGCTATTTGCCAAGTTAATCCAATCAAACCAGCACAAATAATGCCTACGGGGATTCCCAACCAAGGAGAAATATGTAAGAGAAAAGATTGGGGTTTTAATTTCAAAGATTTTCGGGCTTCAATATTAATTTCGGTGGGAATATGCCAATGACGAGCTATTTGACATAGATTTTGGATGCGATCGCCCATTAAAGGATGGCTATTATTAATAGTAAACCATCGCCTATAGGGATTGAGATAATCCCACATCAAAAAAGATTCAAAGGAAACTTGAGGAGCTATACTACCTAAACTAATGCTTTGGTGGTAGCTAACAGGGATAAGTAAATTCAAGCTTTCTAATTGCCAACTAGTATGTGCCTGTTTTTCAATATCCTTGGCTATCCCCATTGCAATCTTCAATAAGGCTCTTGTCAAAGCATTGGGATTACCAGTAGTATCACAAGCCACGCGATCGCTATGGTAAAGTCGGAGTTGGGATAATAATAAAGCAGTGCTGCTGATTACATACCACACTCCATACACCAGACTACTGCAAACACTTACCACTTTTCTTACCCAAGATAGGGAAATTTTATCTCCCCAAGTAGATACTTTTTGGTATAACTTGTGAACTGGTATGGTTACCAACATAACTAAAGACATAACTGCAATATCCCAGTGGCGAATATGTCCTAATTCGCTGGCATAAATAGCGGCAATTTCCTCAACTTCCAGTTGTTCTAATAAACCTTGACTAACTACAATGCGAGCAGTGCGGGGTAAATTCCCGTAGGAAAAGGCTATGGGTGCAGTGATGGGTAAAATTTTTAGCTGGGGAAAATTCCATCCTCGCTGTTGAGAAAAGCGATGTATAACTCGGATTGCTTCATGACTGTATCGATTAAGAATATCTTTATCTAAAGGCTTTTGACCATACCATTGTTTCAATAACCAATCTAAACCCCACGGTGAAATTCCTAGGGAAATTAACAGTAATAGCAGTAATAAATTGCTGGGGTCACTATATAAAATTTGTAAGGGTTGTAAAACAGGTAATTTGAATAAAACATCGTTAGTTGTCCCCATGAACCATTTTATGAGTTCTCGGAGAATCCAAAACAAAACTAAAAATGTTGCGAATGTCAGCAGTCGCAAGGGAATCAAATTAATGGGATTTAGAGGCTGCCAAACTTTTGCCCTACCTGCTTTGCGCCACTTAACTGTTTTAACTGTTGTGGTTTGACGGTTTGTAGGTGAAAACTTGTTGACAGGTTTTTCGGGTTCTCCTTTAGCCACATTACCAACTCCTATATTTATATTTCCAGGAGGAGGAGGTGGTGGTGGGGGTGGTAGTTTGATGACTGATTCCGGATGGGAGACAGAAGTATTTTCTGGTGGTGGTAATGCTGGTGGTAGTGCTGCTGGTAGTATTGCCTTTGGTGGAGGAGATGATGAGTTATCAAAGGGAACAAATCCCGTATCCCCTAGGGGAGGAACAACTTCTGTTGGGTAACTAATGCTCAACTGACTGAGGGTATTTTTTGCCCACTGTTGGACTTGTAAATTATCGCTTTTAGCTAAAGTTTCGCACAAAGAAATTGCCCGAGGAATATTACCACTCCGGGTATAAGCAATAACTAATCCTATTTGAGCTTGCAAATGAGTGGGACTGACTTCTGTTTTGGCAACAACTGCTTCTAAAGTTGAGATCGCACCTTGATAATCTCCTTGATTGAGAGCAGCTAATCCAGCCTCCAAAGAGGATTGGGGATGTGAAGACATATAGCTTCTGACATTGGTATTTGTGTTTAATTTACCCAAATTAGGATAAAGGTTTGCCAAACTATTTTGGATTTTGAAAAACAGATAACCCGTTGTTGATTTTGAATTTGAGATTATTTATTTCTTCCATCCCTCCATCCCTCCTTCACTCATTATGATGTTGGTTGTTTTCCAGAAACCACTGGAGCGATGGCACTTAATTTCAAATCTGGATGATCTGCTTGCAATTGTTGGCAATTCCATTCATTGCGGAATAGTAACACAGGTCGCTCCATACTGTCTTTAACGGTAGTAGTATTGAAAATACGCCCCACTTTTTCCAGGGCTTCCCAACCACCATCAACCCAACGGGCAACACTGTAGGGCAATACATCTAATATTGTTTCTATTCCATACTCATTTTGTAAGCGGAACTGTACCACCTCCAATTGTAGTTGACCAACTGCTGCCAAAATTGGATCCCGTTTGGCTTCATCTACTGAGTACATAATTTGTACTGCCCCTTCTTCTCGCAATTCTGATACACCTTTTTGAAATTGTTTGAATTTGGAAGGGTTGGGGTTTCTGAGCATGGCAAATAGTTCGGGGGAAAAGTAGGGAATTCCCTCATATTCCAATTTTTTCCCAGTGTAAATAGTATCGCCAATGGCAAAGACACCAGGGTTATTTAAACCAATTACATCCCCAGGATAGGCTGTATCAATGGAAGCTCGTTCTTGGGCGAAAAGTTTTTGAGGACGGGACAGGCGAATATTTTTACCAGTCCGGGCATGATTCACCGTCATATCTTTTTCAAACTTACCCGTACAAACACGAATAAATGCTACGCGATCGCGGTGTTTCGGATCCATGTTTGCTTGCAGTTTAAACACAAATCCCGAAAACTCTGGATAAGTAGGGGGAATTTCTCCCATGGTGCTATTGCGAACTCCTGGTTTGAGGGCATACTCCAAAAAGTTCTGCAAAAACAGCTCTACCCCGAAGTTGGTCATGGCACTACCAAAAAATACCGGGGTCATTTTCCCTTGATGAATTAAGGATAAATCGAACTCTTCCCCTACCCCTTCTAAAAGTTCAATCTCGTTTTTGAGTTGATAATAAAGGTCTTGTTCTAATAGCTCCTCAATTTTGGCATCGCCCAAATCAACTATTGTATCTAATGCTTCCCGGCTACCGTGGGCGCTGCGTTCAAACAGGTGAATCTTTTCTTGATGGCGATCATATATACCTTTAAAGCGATCGCCCATACCAATGGGCCAATTGACAGCATAGGTCTTTAAACCTAATTCTTGCTCGATTTCATCTAATAATTCTAGGGGTTCTCTACCGGGGCGATCAAGTTTATTCACAAAGGTGAAAATGGGAATACCCCGTAACTTGCAAACCTCAAACAACTTTCTTGTCTGGGGTTCCAAACCTTTAGCCGCATCAATTAGCATCACCGCATTATCCGCCGCCGCTAAAGTCCGATAGGTATCTTCACTAAAGTCTTGGTGTCCGGGGGTATCTAACAAATTAATTTGACAGTTTTGGTATGAAAATTGCAATACAGTGGAAGTAATAGAAATACCCCGTTGCTGTTCCATTGCCATCCAGTCAGAAGTTGCCTTGCGCTGCGCCCGTCTTGCTTTTACCGAACCAGCCTCATGAATAGCACCTCCATATAATAAAAGTTTTTCTGTCAGCGTCGTTTTACCTGCGTCTGGGTGGGAAATAATGGCAAAATTACGCCGATGTTCAACTGCTTGATGTATTTCTGTCTGAAGTTCAGTTGACATAATCAAGTTTATTTGTTCCTCTTTGAAAGTTAGCTTAGTTTATTCTTGTTTTAGGCAGTCTTTTAATATTAATGCAATAAAGCAAGGATGCTCATGAACAGTTCGTAATATAATCAATAAATTGATAAGAGGAAATTGAACAATGTACGATACTGAAGAGCGAAAGCTTTTATCAGCACTGTGTCATGGTTCTGTATTTTTTAGCACTAGTTTTGTCTCCGTTGTTTTGCCACTGGCTATTCTCTTCATAATTAATGATTCTGTGGTCAAATCTAATGCCAAAGAAGCTATAAATTTCCACTTGAATGTTTGGTTTTATGGAGTAATGATTACAGCTTTAATTTGGGTGACTTTGGGTTTACTATTTCCTTTGGCGTGGTTAGGATTTTTACTCCATTGGGGATTAACGATTTGGGCGTTGTTTTATGTCTTGACAAAAACAGAAAAATCTTTCCGTTACCCCTTTATTTTTCGACTATTGTAACTGGTAGACTATGTGGATTAATTCCTGCCATGAAATAAAAAATAGTTGACTAATCCCATACATGATAGTTTTTGAGTCAATAGTTTGTCTTTTGTTTTGAGTTAGTACATATCTCTCATTCTGCAATTAACTTCAACAAGTCAATTTTAGTAGATGAGGCTATATGACCAGACCAAAAATAAAAATGAAATATCAATGATATCATCTGTGAGCCTGCTTTAATTAGTAGGCTTATTTTATTTAAACCTGGTGCTGATAAAGATTTAGATGGGTCATGGCCATGTCAGGAAGTAATTTTAAAGTTATCTAATCAAACTACATTTCTCAAATCAAATTAGGTTTATATACAATTGAATCAGCAGTAAACAATAAATTGAATCTCGAACAATTAATAAATCATATTTGATGCTGCATTCACAATGCCCATGATAAAAATTATCAATAAATAGTCACAATAAACGATTAAGTAAATCATATTCATTTTACCTAATTATAGCAGGTGGCAATTATTTTTTCCTGCCTATTTTATGGAGTGCAGACAACCTGTACAATAAAAAAATTGCTCCATCGCGTTGCAGTTAGAAGTGTAAAGGAACGTTACAAATTTCCGGAATTAAACAATCCAGGAATATTAATTTATCTCTAATTAGTGACGCTTTGTATTCTGTCCATCCCCACTTTTAGGTTTACAAAAGTTTATGTTTCCTACTCATCGTCCCCGCCGTCTCCGTACCCATTCTCAATTGCGCCGCATGGTACGAGAAACTGTATTAAATAAAAGTGATTTAATATACCCATTATTTGCTGTTCCAGGTGAAGGAATTGCCAATGAAGTCAAATCCATGCCTGGAGTTTTTCAACTATCAGTAGATAAGATTGTTGAAGAAGCAAAGGAAGTTTATGACTTGGGAATTCCCGCCATTATATTATTTGGGATTCCTGAAAATAAAGATATTGATGCTACAGGTGCTTGGCATGATTGTGGGATTGTGCAAAAGGCTGCCACTGCGGTTAAAGAAGCGGTTCCGGAATTAATTGTTATTGCTGATACCTGTTTATGTGAGTATACCAGTCATGGCCACTGTGGTTATTTGCAAGTAGGTGATTTAACAGGAAAGGTATTAAATGACCCTACCTTAGAATTGCTGAAGAAAACAGCAGTTTCCCAAGCTCAAGCCGGGGTAGATATTATTGCCCCTTCCGGGATGATGGATGGGTTTGTGCAAGCAATTCGTACTGGTTTGGATGAAGCAGGATTCCCAGATATTCCCATTCTTTCCTATGCAGCCAAGTATGCTTCCGCTTACTATGGACCATTTAGAGATGCTGCTGATTCTGCGCCCCAATTTGGCGATCGCAGAACCTATCAAATGGATCCTGGTAATGCTCAAGAAGCACTTAAGGAAATTGAGTTGGATATATTGGAAGGGGCTGACATGCTGATGGTGAAGCCAGCTTTGTCCTATATGGATATTATTTGGCGAGTTAAAGAAGCTTGTAATTTACCCGTTGCTGCCTATAATGTTTCTGGGGAGTATTCCATGATTAAAGCTGCTGCCTTAAATGGTTGGATTGACGAACAAAGAGTAGTCATGGAAACCTTAACTAGTTTCAAACGTGCTGGTGCAGACTTAATTTTGACTTACCATGCTAAGGATGCAGCTCGCTGGTTGGAGTGAGGGAGTGAGGGAGTGATGGAGTGATGGAGTGATGGTTGATGGTTGCTAGTTGCTAGTTGATAGTTGCTAGTTGCTAGTTGCTAGTTGCTAGTTGATAGTTAGGGGTTGGTAGTTGATGCTTGATAGTTAGTTATTTCATCTCCCCACACCTCCCACACTTCCCACACTTCCCACACTTCTTCCTCTCCTTCCCTCTTTCCCTCCTTCCCTCTTCCTCTCTTCCCCTCTTCCCCTCTTCTCACAAGGGTAGGTTTTTAACATTTCGGTTAAGGCTAGACTTGGGAGATTAGAAGACAGGCAGACAAGGAAGATTGTTCAATGGAAAAATAGGGTTTTGAACCAGTTTGTATT
>JAAUYH010095852.1_pt1 | contig 11795 bp, 6 predicted proteins | sample 7278061 | NCBI WGS metagenome assembly JAAUYH01 (sample SAMN14350203, study PRJNA611818) | marine sediment metagenome | isolation source: surface marine sediment (0.6m) | place: French Polynesia: Moorea | collected 2018-08 | reverse complement strand
TGCCCATGGAATACAAGCGTTGGAAGATGCTCGCACCTATGCGGTATCGTCCGGGGCGATGTTGCACGCGGTCATGAGTGCGAGGTTGCTACCGAGCTATCACCTGTGCCGCGGTAGTACAATTGTGCGCATCGTTCAAGCGAGTGAGGCCTATGAACAACTCGCAACTGTATCGGGATGGACACCCAGCGGTGGCGGGTCAACGGCGCTGTCGCGGTTTCTCCACCGACTAACTCACCGCGACGAGCAAGCGGGTGCCTCCATGCTGGGGCTAGGGAATGTGCAAGGTCCTAGAGCCGGGACCGGCGATGACGAGAGAAGAGACGACCAGCAGACAGATGGACGGCTCGGTTTCGACTTGAGCCAGTTGGAAGCGGACCTCTATCATATTTTCTATCTGTACATGGTATCGGAGTATGGCGACGCGTTGCGGGTTGTGGAAGCAAGTGGCAGCATATTTCACGCACGTGGCGACAGAACTGAGGCGCGGGAACCTGTGGGAGATGGATTCGTCCCGGATGCCGACCGTAACACGGATTGCGTCATGGACGGTGCGGCGGACGGTGCGGCGGACGGTGCTGTGGACGGTTTGGTGGCTGGTCTAGTGGACTGCGACGTGGCAAATATCGTGTTTCCCGAATATCTCTTTTATGCGGGGCTAGTCTACGCTGCGCTCGCGGATACGCGCATCTGCGATAGGACGGGCACGTCCTTTGCCGTAATCCCCTGGCAGCTAGAGTACTGTGCTGAGCGTATGCGTAAGTGGGCCCGAGATTGTCCCGACAACTATTTGCATAAGTCGCGACTCATAGACGGCGAAATTGCCCGTATTGGCGGTGATTTTACTCGTGCATTGGACTGTTATGACCAAGCATTGAGTCATGCGAGTAAGCAGGGAGACTCTCTGCGAGAGGCCCTTGCCCATGAACTCGTGGGTCGCTTCTGGCGCATTCATGGCCAAGCGCCGTTTGCCCGGGTTCATCTGAGCAAGGCCTGTGAGTGCTTTCATCAATGGGGGGCATCGTTCAAAGTGTGGCGCCTGGTCTCGCGTTATTCGTTGCCGTTGGAACAAGCGGCAGCAAGAGCCGGCGATCACATTCACGTATCGGTCACCGAGACCACGACCTCAGAACGCAGCGTTTTGGATCTCGCGACTGTGACCAAGGCATCGCAGGCCATTTCTACCGAGATTCGGCTCTCTGAGCTCATCGCGCGACTCATGCATGTGGTGATCGAAAATGCGGGCGCGGAGCGTGGTGTGCTCATGCTGTTGCGCGGACAAGCGCTGTGGATTGAGGCCGAAGTCAGCATTGATGCGAGTGATGTGGAACTGAGGCCGCGGCCACTGAATGCGCAGGAACCGGTACCGGCGACGATTATCAACTACGTCCGGCGGTCGCGGTCGGCGGTGATTCTGAACCAGACTGGGGCGGCTGAGATTTACTCGCATGACCCATATATCCGGCGCAGTCATCCCAAGTCTATTTTCTGCATCCCCATTGTTAAGAATGACAGGCTTACGGGAATTTTGTTTTTGGAAAACAATTTGGTAGAGAATGCATTTACCCGAGATCGTTCACAGCTATTAGAGCTACTTTGCACACAAGCGGCCATTTCTATAGAAAATGCCTTGTTGTATCGGCAGATCGAAGAGCAAGTAGCAAAGCAAACCCAAGAGCTGAAGGCGGTGAGTCGAAAATTGCAAGAAACCATCGCTGAGCGCAAGGAAATCCAAGCTGAGCACGACTCGATCCACAACGCGCTATACAATACCGCCCGTCACGCTGGCATGGTGGAGATAGCGACGAGGGTGATACACAGTATTGGCAAGCCGTTAGAACGAGCACGTCAGTCGGTTGAAGAGTTGATTCAACAACTGGCCAAGTTAGAAATTGCCCCCATCTCAGAGTTTGCGGATACGCTGGCGAAACATCGCCATCGGCTCGATCCGACACGTGACACGGGAACAGGCGTCACCAACTGGGGAGACGACTTGATGCGTTTATCCCGGGATCTTGAACGTCAGCGCAAGCTCAATGTCCATGAGATCCGGCGGTTATCGCAACAATTTGCCAATATCCAGGAGTCCCTATCATGGCAGCAGGCGTATACTGGGGTGACGAACGCCAAAGAGCTGATCGATCCACCGAAATTGGCGCAAGATGCACTTCTACTCACCAAAGATGCATTTGCCGAGCATGGCATTGTCGTCGATGTGGATGTGCGCGAGACGGCCAAGATCGTATGTGAGCATCATAAAGTGGTGCAGATTCTGGTGAATATTCTGCTCAATGCTTGCGATGCGGTCGTGGCCGCTAAGAAAGAGCGGGGTACGGTGCTCTTCACTCTCGACCAGCCGACACCGGGGTGCGTGCGTTATCAAATTTATGATAACGGTATCGGCATCGCGGCCCAGCATTTGAAAGAGATCTATCGGTTCGGTTTCACCACCAAGGAAAAGGGGCATGGCTCGGGCCTGCATATCTCGTCGCTATTGGCTAAAGAAATAGGCGGTGAGCTGACTGCGATGAGTGAGGGCATTGGCAGTGGGGCAGTGTTTAGTCTTGAGCTTCCGGTTGTGGCGACCGAGGGGGAGTAAGTTTGAGCAGGACGAGATGAACCAGGGTGGCCATTAGGATGGAATCAACGGCGGGGATGGTCGTGAGAGTGATGAGCTCATTGACGGTGACAAAGCCCAGGGTAGAGGCCGCGGCCCACGCGATCATGGCCGCATACGAAATGGCGGTATAGTCGTCTGATAAGTCGGCATGATAAGAGGAGCGGCGGCAGAAAAAATCCACGACGATGACCCCGCCGATGGGGGGGATGACAACGCCGAGCCAGATGAGAAAGTCTGTGAAGTGGACCATGATGCCGAGGGCGGCAAGCAGTGTACCTAAGCCACCGGAGAGCACGACCAGTTGCCATAATGGGAAGCGCGAAGTGAGCGCGGCTATGACCAGGGCTGACGAATATAGATTCGCAGCATTGGTGGTGACCGATGCTGCCACGAGCAGGGCAAAACCGCTCAATCCCAGACCGAGCCCCAGGATGACGGCCATAATTTCGGACTCTCCACTGGCCAAGGCCGGCAACGCACCGATACCGAGAACGAGTGGATAGCCAACGGCGTAAGCCAAGATTGAGGCACTAATGGCGTGGGCCGGGGAGCGGGCGTAGCGGCAGAGATCGGGCATCAAGGTCGCGCCGGCCATGAATGCACCGGCAATTGCAGAGGCGACGAAACCGATTGAGACATCCGGCGCGGGGGCTGTGATGAGGAGCTGGTCCCACGTGGTGTCGCCGAGGGTGAGGGATAGCGCCGAGAGCAAAAACAGCAACATGAGCGGTACGGTGATCATCGACAGTTTGTCGAGGGACTTGAAGCCAAATACCGTGGCGCCGATCATGAGTGTGCTACCGAACAGCAAGTGGACTGGTTCGGGGAGTTCGATGCCTGCAACCTGGGTTAGGACGCCGTCGGATGCCTCGGCAAAGAGCGCGGCGGTGACACCGAACCAGCCAAATGCCGTCAACAGCAATACGCAATTGATCAGTACGGCGCCTTTGCGGCCAAAGGCAAATATGATCAGCATGTATGTTGATAATCTGGTTTGCGCGCCAACGATTCCGGTGAGCGAACCGATAGCGGCGACTATCGCGCCGGCCAGCGCAAACGCAATGAGGCTGCCGGTGAAGCCGAGTTGCTGGCCAAATTGTGCACCTACGAGAAACGCAGGCAGGGTGATGGCAATGCCGATGACTATGACGGCGATACGAAGTCCGCTGACGGTTCTGGATGCTGGAACCCGATGCCGAGTATAGTCTTCGGCGAGCTCGTCAAGTTTCACGGAAAACAACAAATATCACAATTCACTTGATAACTTCAAGGTTACTGGTGTGATAATGCCGGCCGCGTAGGCCAAGAGTTATCGGCTGCGAGGCAGTTATTAAGGTGCCGGATCAGCAATCCGGTAGAGGAACGCTGCATAGCGCAGGACCGCACTTTGGGCTATTACGTTCGTAGATCACACATCTCATGAAGACGTTCAATGACAGAGGCGCGTACGTGCGCATCGGGGTAGATATTGGCGGGACCAACACCGACGCAGTTCTCATGCGCGGACAAGAGGTGGTGGCGATTGCAAAGACGCCGACGACCGATGAGGTGAGTATCGGCATGATGGCGGCGATTGCTGCAGTGCTGGAGCAATCTGCACTCGCGCCTAATGCGGTCGACGGGGTGATGGTCGGGACTACGCATTTTACAAATGCATTTGTCCAGCGTCGTGGATTGGCGGAAGTTGGGATCGTCAGGTTGGCGTTGCCGGCTGCGAATGCGGTGCCGCCGCTATCGGATTGGCCGTCGGATCTCGTCTCTACTTTGGGCAATCATGTCGCCATGGTCTCAGGCGGATACGAATACGACGGCACCTCGGTGGCGGAGCTCGATGCGAGTGCAGTTGCTTCGGTTGGGCGTAGGTTTCGCAGACTCGGCCTCAAAGCCATTGCCGTATCGTGCGTATTTTCGCCCGTCAATGGGGCGATGGAAAAGAGGGCGGCGGCGATTTTGCGCGAGGAATGTCCGGATGCACAGATCACATTATCATCGACGATTGGCCGTGTGGGGCTTTTGGCCCGGGAGAACGCCGGGGTTATGAATGCGAGCCTGGCGCATTTAGCCCGTGAGACCATTGGCGGACTGCGGCGAGCCTTTGCCCGTTTGGGGATGACGGCGCCGCTATATATCAGCCAAAACGACGGCACGCTGATGACGTGGGAGCGGGCGCAGGCGTATCCGGTCTTGACGTTTGCCTCTGGGCCGACGAACAGCATGCGTGGTGCGGCGCATCTATCGGGGCTGCGGGATGCAATGGTTGCCGATATTGGCGGAACCACCACTGACATTGGGGTACTGCGTGGCGGCTTTCCGCGCGAATCGTCGATTGCCGTGGACATTGGCGGGGTGCGTACTAATTTTCGCATGCCCGATGTGCTGTCGGTAGGTTTGGGCGGAGGGAGCTTGGTCGATCCGCTCGACGGTGCGCGCGTGGGGCCGCGATCGGTGGGGCATCGGCTTAGTAGGGAGGCGTTGGTGTTTGGCGGCAACACCCTGACGGCCAGCGATATTGCTGTGGCTGCTGGTTATCATTGTATGGGCAATCCGGCGCGGGTGGCGCATCTGGATGCGGCGACCGTGGGCAGGGCGTGCCGGCGGATTCACGAGCTTATTGCCGATGGGATCGACCGCATGAAGGCCAGCTGTGCGCGTGAGCCGTTGGTGTTGGTCGGCGGTGGCAAGGTGCTGGTGCGGGATTCCCTGGCCGGTGTTGGGGAGGTGATTGTGCCCGAGCATGCTGCGGTGGCCAACGCTATTGGGGCCGCGATTGCGCAGGTGAGTGGGGAAGTGGATCGGGTGTATGCGTATGACGAGCACGGGCGGGAGCGCACGCTGGATGGGGCTAAGCGTCTGGCTATGGCGAATGCGGTGAAGGCCGGGGCGGCGGCGGAGACGGTGCGGGTGATCGATGTGGAGGAGTTGCCGCTGGCGTATATTCCCGGTGGCGCGGTGCGGGTGCGGGTTAAGGCTGCGGGGGAGTTGGCGTTGAGGCGTGAATGTTTGTGCTAGGCTGCTGGGGTTTTGGGAATTGGTGGCGCTCGGAGACGTATTAGCAGGTGAGGCTTTGGGGGCTTAATTTCTGCAAATTGGTGAGGCGCGGAGCCGCAGCAGCAGGTGAGGCTTCCGGTGCTGAATTTCTGCAAATTGGTGAGGCGCGGAGCCGCAGCAGCAGGTGGGGCTTCCGGGACTCAGACAGTCCTCGCCGGTTAGCCGTGGTGCAAACGCGCAAGGGGCCGGAGAGGCGCAAATATCAGCGCCCGGCTGCGGAACTCGCCCGGAACCCCACCTGCAGCAGCGTCTCCTTCTTGATATGACTGCTCGGTCATTGAAGGGGCTCGTCCGATAAAATGGAATCCTGTGGGGTTCCGTTCCTATCCAGACAATTGAGCGAATTGACAGGTGGTAGGATTGCATATAAAGTTGCTGCCAGCGCAGTCGTCGAAGTTTTCATCGCTCTCTGGATCGCATTCTTTAACCCGCTCACGAATAAAACGACCACAGCAATCTACTAGTATCTATTCTATATAGATACCAGTGTTGATTGTATTGCCGTCGTCGCGTTACTTTGGTTCTTCCGCTTCAGGATCGACAATAAAGTTTGGTTTTACATGTAGATCACTACAGGGTGGCTCTGTGCCGGGCCGCTGTTGCGCAGGTGAGTGGGGAGGTAGATCGGTTGTATGCGTATGATGCGCACGGGCGGGAGCGTACGCTGGATGGGGCCAAGCGGCTGGCTATGGCCAATGGGGTGAGGACTGGGGCGGCGGCGGAGACGGTGCGAGTGATCGGTTTAGCGGAGTTGCCGCTGGCGTATATTCCCGGTGGCGCGGTGCGGGTGTGGGTTAAGGCTGCGGGGGAGTTGGCGTTGAGGGGTTAGAACTCTGAGGAGCTGCAAGTACAGTCGAGATTGCAAGATTCACCAGTAGGGCATCCACCATTGGGGAGAGAACTGCTGTTATCACACTGCTCAACGCCCTCATGGACAAAGTCGTCGCCGCAAGTAGCGATAGTGCAGTCATTTAAGCAAGCGTCGGTGTTGCTGTTGTTGTCATCATCGCACTGTTCAACGCCCTCATGAGTAAAGCCGTCGCCGCAAGTAGCAATAGTGCAGTCACTTAAGCAGGCGTCGGTGTTGCTGTTGTTGTCATCATCGCACTGTTCAACGCCCTCGTGAGTAAAGCCATCGCCGCAAGTAGCATTGGTGCAGTCGTTCAAGCAGGCGTCATTGTTGCTGTTGTTGTCATCATCGCAGTCTTCAGCGCCGTTATGTACAAAGCCGTCGCCGCAAGTAGCATTGGTGCAGTCGTTTAAGCAAGCGTCATTGTTGCTGTTGTTGTCGTCATCGCAGTCTTCAACGCCGTTATGTACGAAGCCGTCGCCGCAAGTAGCATTGGTGCAGTCGTTTAAGCAGGCGTCATTGTTGCTGTTGTTGTCATCATCGCAGTCTTCAACGCCGTTATGTACAAAGCCATCGCCGCAAGTGGCATTACGGCAGTTATTTAAGCAAGTGTCATTATTGCTGTCGTTCTCGTCGTCACACTGCTCAACGCCCACACGAAGAAAGCCGTCGCCGCAGGTAGCATTGCGACAGGTGTTTAGGCATGCATCATTATTACTGTCGTTGCCATCTTCGCATTGCTCAACACCAACATAAAGAAAGCCGTCGCCGCAAGCAGCATCGCGACAGGTGTTCAGGCAAGCATCATTGTTGCGGCTATTGTTATCATCGCACTGCTCAATGCCCTCATGGACAAAGCCGTCACCGCAAGTGGCATTAGTGCAATCGTTGAGGCAAGCATCATTGTTGCTGTCGTTGCTATCATCGCACTGTTCGTCGGAAGCATGGGTAAAGCCGTCACCGCAAATTGCATCCTTACAGTTTGCTACGCAATCATCAGTATTGTCATCATTGGCATCATCGCACTCTTCCTCGGATTGATGAACAAATCCATCGCCACAAGAAGCGTTCTTGCAACCCACTACGCAGTCATCAGTATTGATATCGTTACCGTCATCGCATTGCTCTGTATACTGTTCACCTTCCGCATCTTCAGGGTTGACGATTGCCTGTTCGTTGAGGTACTCGTCCCCGCAGCTCGGCTCTGTACAGTCACCGTCACATGCTGCCGAATCTCCACGTGTATCGCAGGCTTCTAGCTGACCGGTTTCTGGATTGGTAAATTCCGGATTATGATAGCCGTCTCCACAGGCAGGCAGACTGCAGTCGTTGTCGCATTCCGGAGAATCCCCAGCAGTATCGCACTCTTCAAATTCGCCAGTATCGGGGTTATTGAACTCTCGATTTGTATAACCGTCGCCACAAGTGGGAAAACTACAATCATGGTCACAATCTTTGGAATCCCCAGCAGTATCACATTCCTCAAATTCATTCGTCTCTGGATTAATAAAAGCTGGATTCAGATGACCATCGCCGCATGCTGGGAGGGTGCAGTCACTATCACATACTAGTGAATTACCTGCCGTGTCACATTGCTCTGGCAGTTGCGTCATTGGGTGAATGGACAAGGCGTTCGGATATCCATCACCACAATACGCCCAAGTACAATCTTTGTCACAAGTGGACGAATCACCGCCAGTGTCACACTCTTCTTGAATACTATCGTGGCCTTGAATGAAGTCGACTACCATATTGCCGCATGTTTCGTCAGAGTGGCAACGGCTACTGCAGCCGTCTCCGGAAATGCGGTTATCATCATCGCAGGCTTCCAGTGGGTCGAGTATACCGTTACCACAAGTCAGAAGCTCTTGACAGTCGTTTATGCAATCATTTTCTGGACTGGGAGGTCCATCGTCGCATACTTCTTCAACGTCACGAATCCTATTCCCACACGTCTCGTTGGACATGCAATCGGCACTACAGCCATCACCGGAGATTTGATTTCCGTCATCACATATTTCGCCAGAGACCTTATCGAGAAATCCGTTGCCGCAGAAGCGCACGAGGCAGTCGTTGCTGCAAAAATCATCGTCAATATCATTGCCATCATCGCATAGTTCATTACCATCAATTTTTCCGTTGCCGCAAAGAGACTTCTGCACGCATGCCCTGCGATCCTGGGCGCAATCCTCATCTAGGGGGCATAAATAACGGACGCCTTCCCACCAGCATTCTTGGCTTCGAGCCTCCTCGAATACGCATGAGCTAACAGCCGCAGTACCTGCAAGGCCTATGGCGAGATAAGTTCTTATAGTGATCAAGGCCTGAATATATGCCATTTTTGCCCTCTGTTAGTACACACCGAAAATGCTAACTGTCGCACCATTTGAGCCGATTTGTGGGGACAAGGATAGCGAAATTCGTTCTCCGTGACTGTTTAGATGAATGGTCTTGCTGCGATTGAAATACCATAGTACGCTGCCCGCAGCGAGAGTTACGCCACCAGCGGCATAGGCGGCCCGTGCCCATCGTTGCTCTCGTCGGCCGCGGGGGCCATTTTTACATGCCGGTTGATCGCCAACATCACAGCGGACGAGTTCGTTGACTGCAGTGCCGCGAAGCAATGACGACGAATGCGCCGCCAACGCGCCACCGACCGCCAGCATTCCCACTCCCACACCTACGACCGACATATGCACCCACTCCGGCCAGCGCCGCTCTTCGATCACCTGCCCCGGCGACACTAGCACCAGCTGCATCTCGACGTGGCCGCCGGGCTCGGCGACCAAGCTGCGGCTGTTGGTCAGTTTGCCGAGCTTGCTGGCGGTGAGCTGATGGGTGCCCGGCCGCATCATGCTGACATGGTGGCCCGGAGCGACAAAGAGGAGCTCGCCATCCAACGTGACCTCGGCGCCGGGCTCATCACATATCACCTCGAGTTTGGTGAGCCGCTTGCCGAGGCGCTCTAGATACTGCCGCGCCTCTCGGTACTTTTCCTCGCCAATGGGGGCCGGTCCGTACTTGATGGCGCGCTGAAAATGTTGCGAGGCGTCCAAGGGCTGATCGAGGTTGAGTTGGGTGACACCGAGGTTGAAGCGAAATGCCGGATGGTCCCAGAATTTCAGCGCCGCCTGGTACTCCTGGGCCGCGGGGGCAAAGAGGGCGTCTTTGAATTTGCCGTTGCCGTCGAGAAAACGCTCGTAGGCCATGAGGCGGGCGTCATGGCCCACCCCCTCGCTCCACGGCGCGTCGATGCCGATTCCGATTTCATCGGTGTCGATTTCGATCGCCGCTAAAGGCGCCTCGCTCGCGCCGTCGTCGGCGAGTGCTGGCGCCGCGATAGTCGCGGCCAAAGCGAGCAGTCCCGCTGCCGCGGAGAATATCTTACCCGTCGTGTTCATTGCTTGCGCTCCTTTAGCCCCTCGGCGCTGGCCTGCCGCCGCGCCGGTCGCTCTTCTTCGGCCAGGTCTTCGATAATGGTGCCGCTCTGCTCCTCAAAGCGCTTGACGCGTTCTCGTTCCTGGGCCAAGAGGCGCTGGAGCTCGTCGTTGGCCCGCTGCGCTGCGTCTTGGGCCCGCAACGCTTCATGGGCGGCAAATTCGGCATGATCGCGATCGCGCCGCGCCCGCCGCTTGGACTTGTCCGCGCGCCGCTTGGCTTCGTCCGCTTCGTCGAGGGCTTGTTCCAATTGTTCGTTGCGCTCGGCCAGGGTGTCGTAGCTTTGAGCGATTTCGGCGTTGGCCTGCTCGACTTCTTCGCGCGCGTGGCGTTCGCGCTCTTCGGCCGTGCGTCGGGCCTTCTCCTCGGCCTGCACCCGCGTGAGTTGCTGGCGCACTTGGACCTCGGCTTGTTGAGCCAGCACCGCCTGCTGTACGGCTTGGGTCTGCGCCCGACGAATGAGGACCAAGGCTACGCTGGTGGCGGCGACCAGTAAGGAGAGTAGGGTGAAAACGCCAATAATGGCAAAGCGCCGCCGCCGCCGCGCGCGGTTGGCCAGGGTAAAGACTGCCTGCAGAAAATCGTGCTGAATCTGCGGCAATTGCCCGCGGAAGCGACGCTGAAATCGCCGGGCTTCGTGGACGGCCTCGCCGCGCCATAATAGGCCCGGTGGTCGCCCTTTGCCGTGCCACTGCTTGGCCGCGGTGCGCAACTGGGCCAAGAATGCGCTGTCTTCCTGGGTCTCGTCTAGCCAGCGGCGCAAACGGGGCCAGCTGTGGATGAGCGATTCGTGTACCAGCTCGACGGCGGCATCGCTGTCGCCGCTGTCGGAATCGATCACGTCGGATTGAGTCCCCCGAGCGTCTCTATTCGAGCCGTTACTGCTCTGTACCACCAAGAGTCGGGCCTGAACTAGGTGGCGCAGCAAATGGTCTACGTCTTGGCGAGTCACGGTGCCGGTGGCCAAATCGTCGAGTTCGGAGATGGGGACCACGGCGCGGGTGCCTTCGGGGGTGACCAGGCGTAGGCATAGGGCGCGGGCGACGATGCGTTGCTGGGGCGTGAGTTCCGCGATGACGGCATCGGCGTGGCTGGCCAAGGCCCCGGTTATGCCGCCGATCTGTCGGTAGGCGGCGTCGGTTAATCGCTTGCTCTTGACATCGCGCAATTCCCACAATTGCCGAGCGGCGAACTGTAATAGCGGCAGGGCGCCGGGGGTGTGTTCGAGATGGTCGAGCATGTGTTCGACCATCTGGGGAAATTCAAACGTAAAATCGACGAGTTGCGCCGGTTCAACAATGGCCTCACGCAGGCTTTGGCGGTTCGGTGGGGCCAAGAAAAATAGGCTGCGCGCCAGCTCGGACATGAAATATGGGTCCTCGGCAGCGCGATCGATAAAGTCTGAACGGAGCGAGAGCACCACCCGGAGCGGTGTGGTGGCGTCGTCGGCGGCGCTGGCAAGACAGGCGGTAAATGCGCGGCGTTCGGCGGGGTCGGCGACGAGGGTGTAGAGTTCTTCGAATTGGTCGACGAATAATAATAGATGCTGCTGTCGTCGACGCGCGTGGCTGCGTAGCACGGTGCCGAGATAGCCCGGTTCGTACATGAGGCGTTGATGCAGTAGTTCTTGTTTTGAGACTTCGTTTAGCAGGCTGATGTCCGAACCCGTGCCCGTGCCACTAATCGGCGCATTCATGATCGCGGAGTCGCCCATGCCCGAACCGGTGGAGTTGGCGCGGCCACTCGCCGTGGAACCAGCGCGGCCGGCGTGGCCCATGAGGGGGACCAGGGCGTGGGCCAGGGCCGCCATGGGGCGACGCCCGGGACGGATGACGAGTG
>JAAUYH010064981.1_pt1 | contig 11796 bp, 9 predicted proteins | sample 7278061 | NCBI WGS metagenome assembly JAAUYH01 (sample SAMN14350203, study PRJNA611818) | marine sediment metagenome | isolation source: surface marine sediment (0.6m) | place: French Polynesia: Moorea | collected 2018-08 | reverse complement strand
TGAAAATTTCAGTATGGATGAGCAACAAAAATACATTATCGGTCTAGTTATTTATCCTGATATGTTCCATCTAGATATTACTGGACCTCATCAAGTTTTTTCCCAAATTCCTAATGCTGAAGTATTAACATTATGGAAATCTGTGGAACCTGTGGTAAGTAGTGGTGGGTTAACTATTTTACCGAATACCACCTTTGCTGAATGTCCCCAACTAGATGTGTTATGCGTACCTGGTGGAGAGTTTGGTACAGTGGAAATGATGCAAGATGAGGAAATGCTGACATTTTTGCAGTTACAAGCCCAGACAGCTAAGTATATTACCGCTGTTTGCACAGGTTCCCTGATTTTAGGTGCTGCGGGATTATTGCGGGGTTATAAAGCAACTTCCCACTGGGCATTTCGGGAACAACTACAATTAATGGGTGCACAAGTAATTACAGAAAGAGTGGTGAGCGATCGCAATCGAATCACAGGAGGCGGGGTAACTGCGGGGATTGATTTTGCTCTCCAGGTTGTAGCCATACTTTGCGGTGAGGATACTGCCAAGTTTATCGAGTTAATGCTGGAATATAATCCCGCACCACCCTTTGGAGTGGGTTCCCCAGAAAAAGCCAGTACTGAATTAGTGCAAACTATGAAAAAGATGGCAGCGCCACTGATAGAAGCATCCCATGTAGCCAGCCAAAAAGCTGCTTCTAAATTTCCTTCCTCTTAATATTTCCGTTTTTTTATTCTTTGAATATACATTTTTGAGTGAAAACAGATTGTGACCTCTAAATTCCCCGATTGCACCCTAGTAAAGTGGTAAGGTAATCCATCATTTCTCAGATTTATCTGTAAAATCAATCTAAAATCCAAAATCTAAAATCCAAAATCTAAACTTGTATGACTGTTAAGCCAGACTGGTTACGAGTAAAAGCACCTCAATGGGAGCGTGTCGGCAATATAAAGGAAATTTTACGGGATTTATCCCTGAATACGGTTTGTGAAGAAGCATCCTGTCCCAATATTGGTGAATGTTTTAATGCTGGTACTGCTACATTTTTAATTATGGGCCCAGCTTGTACCCGTGCTTGCCCTTATTGTGATATTGATTTTGACAAGAAACCCCAAGCTTTAGATCCTACCGAACCCACACGGTTAGCAGAAGCTGTACGCCGCATGAAACTTAACCATGTTGTCATTACTTCTGTTAATCGGGATGATTTACCAGATGGTGGTGCTTCTCAGTTTGTCCGTTGTATTCAAGAAATCCGCCAAGTCTCCCCCCACACAACTATAGAAGTCTTAATTCCCGACTTATGTGGTAACTGGGAAGCATTAGAAATAATTCTTACCGCACAACCAGAAGTCCTCAACCATAATACGGAAACTATTCCTCGTTTGTATCGACGGGTACGTCCCCAAGGTGATTATCAACGCACTCTGGAATTATTAGAGCGAGCTTCTTCCAGAAGAGCTTCGCTAACGCGGCAAATCGCTCCCTGGGTTTACACGAAATCTGGCATTATGGTGGGATTGGGAGAAACTGATGCAGAAGTTCGCGCCTGTATGCAGGATTTACGCGCCGTTGATTGTGATATTTTAACCATTGGGCAATACCTCCAACCCAGTTCCAAACATTTGCAGGTTAATAACTTTATTCATCCTGATTTATTTGCTAATTGGCAAGCTTTTGGCGAGGAATTAGGATTTTTACAAGTTGTTTCATCACCATTGACAAGAAGTTCTTATCATGCAGAGCAGGTGCGAGAATTAATGCAGCGATATCCACGAGTCAAAGGATGAGGTTTCTGAGGCAGTATTAAATACTGCCTATTTTGTTCTCATATTGCTACTTTTAAATATTGGTTAATAAACTGCGACCATATAACCTTGTTTAGTGATGATAAATATTACGTATTTTTTCGACACAAATACAAACAGTATCAATCCTTAATACTATTGAGATGGAGCTTATGTTTAGCCCAAATTTCGCCTTACTTCAGTAAGTCAGGAGGGATTTATGGTTTATGGCTTCTATTACAGCATCATTTCTTCCGAATATGCTTGGTAGGAGAAGATCATGACTGACGAGCAACAAAAAATGTTCGAGGTTTATCTTCAGGAATATAGGAAGCTCAAGGATGAGCAAACTAATCGTATCCGCTTTCGAGATAACCTGCTTTATGTCACATTAGTGGTTTTCGGTGGTGTTATCTCTTTTGCCCTGATCAATCAGAATCAATCTCCTTATGCAATTTATGCCCTGCTGATTCTGCCTTGGGTATGTCTGATACTTGGCTGGAATTACATTGTCAACGATCAAAAAATCTCAGCTCTTGGTAAATACATTCGTGAGCAGCTTGCTAAAAAAATTAGCCAACAAATTGGTCATACAGAAAACGAAAAATCTATCTTTGGCTGGGAAATTGAACATAGAAGTGATAAACATCGAAAACGACGCAAGATAGAGCAGTTAATTATTGATGAGATTGCTTTCGTATTTTCAGGAATAGCTGGGTTAATTGGATTTCATTATTTGTCTTTAGAATCTAACGGGGCTATTCAATTGCTTTGGTGGGTAGAGCTTGGTCTTTTGATCATTCTGGGTATTGAAATTGTCGTGTACGCTGACCTAGACCATAGTCGATAATTAATATTAGAGGTATTAACACCAGTATTTAAAAGCATACAAATATAAGATTTTCAGAAAATTAAACTGCCTCATCTAGCTAAATCTAGGATCAAAATAAATATCTATATAGCACTACTGAAGCACGTTAGGACATTTTTGAATGCTGAAACCTATGAGCAGTAAGCTTATTATTTATTACTTATTACTTATTACTTGCGCGTAGCGCTATATAAGGGCATTGGCTAAAAGGGGGACGGAATGGCGGAATCGAAAATTGATTTTGCAATCATTACTGCAATTGAAATTGAACGATTGGCAGTCTGTAAAGCATTTCAAATGACTGCTGAGGATCGAGTTCGCAAAGGTGCGCGTACTTACTGGCGCAAGCGTTTGCAACTCAAAGATAATGAATTTTATGAAATAGTGGTGACACAGCTACCTGACGCAGGAACTGTTGATGCAGCTCTGGCTGGAAGTGACATTATAGATGACTGGAAACCAGTAGCGGTGCTGATGGTTGGTATTGCAGGAGCAGCTAAAGAAGGGGTGCAGCTTGGCGATTTGGTTCTGGGAAGAGGTGTTTGGTATGACGGACGAGGCAAGGAAACTGTTGATGGTACTTTACCAGAACCTAAGTATTATCGAGCTGATGATACGCTATGGGATCGAGTCATTTCAGTTCCGAAATGGGATTCACCAATTCCGGTGATCAGACCAGATGGGGAGGATATTAGACCTGAGACTCACTATGGAGTAATTGCCTCTAGCGAAAGAGTAATTGCTACTACTGATATCCGTGATGAAATTGCTGCTAACAACCGCAAGATTGCAGCAATTGAAATGGAAGGTTACGGTGTCAGTGCAGCCACCTTTAAGCAATATAAACCTGTGCGCTGTTTGGTTATCAGGGCAATTAGCGATCTAGCAGATGCAAGCAAGAACGATCAATGGCAACCATATGCTGCCGCAGTAGCTGCTGAGTTTACGAAGTATTTTCTCCTTGATAAACCGCTTGATCCGCAAAATCTACCTCCTCCAACACCTCCACAATTACCCGTACACTACAAGCTGGTAAAACAAGCGATAATTCACGGTCAATTAATTCCCTTTCTGGGTGAAGGAATTAATTTATGCGATCGCCCTTCCGAAAATTCCAAATGGCAACCAGGTTCTTCATATCCACCTAATGATAAAGATTTGGCTGACTACCTACGCAAAAAGTATGGTAGTCCCTTTATTGACTCTCCGATGAAATGTCCTGAGTATGAAGAACTATGCGAAAAACAACGGGCTGGTAAATTGCATCCCGATGAAGCTTTCAAATGTCCACTATTTGCCAATCACAGGTTAATAGACGAGCGAAAAGAACTGCCTTATTTAGCCAAATATGTAGACACCATCTTCGGTCTCTACAAAGAACTAGATGACATCTTTACTAAAAAGTACCGACCCAACCAGCTACACCAGTTTTTTGCCCAACTTCCTCGCAAAATGCAACAGAAGGGTTATCCCCTTCCATACCAGCTAATTGTGACGACAAACTATGATGACACCTTGGAACGTGCTTTTGAAGAAAATCAACAACCATTTGACTTAGTTTCTTACATTGCTAATAAGAAGAGTGATAATCAGGGTAAGTTTCTGCACCAGCCCTATGCAGGTAAGTCCATAGTAATTGATACTCCCAATGAATATAACGAATTTCCACTCGGTAAGCATCCGGTTATTTTAAAACTCTACGGTGCTGTAGATCTAACTACAGCGCAAGAAAATCACTTCGTCATTACTGAAGACCACTACATGGACTATTTGGACAATTTGAATATTCCAATAAGTCTTTTGGATATGATGAAAAATAACCACATTTTGTTCCTAGGTTTTGACTTGAGTAAGTGGAAGCATCGTTTTATCTTTCATCGAATTTGGAAAGATGAAGCCCTTGACAAATGTAAGTCTTGGGTAGTTCGTCAGAATCCTGGGAACTTCGAGAAAGAAATTTGGCAAAATAATCGGGTAAAGATCATAGAAATCCCGCCGCAAAGCTCTTTAGGGGCATACATTACCGAGTTAAATGAGCGGGTGCAGGCAATACCACAAAAAGCTCAGGCTACGTCACAATAGAGGATTGCACTATGAACACCAGCAATAAGAAATTACCGAATAGTATGCCCTACAAAGGGTTAATACCTTATTCTGAATCGGAGAAAGACGCACTATCATTTTTTGGGCGGAAAACACAACAAGAAACTATTAAAATAAATCTCAAAAATTCACGTCTAACATTGCTGTTTGGCGAAAGTGGTGTAGGTAAAAGCTCCGTGCTTCGGGCTGGTGTCATCCACAGCTTGCGAGAGGAAATGAGGCGCAACTTAGATGAGTATGGTACACCAAGATTTGCGGTTGCTATTTTTCCTCCCCTCGAAGGTGACTTAACCTGGGAGCAAGACCCGTTAACTGGAATATTAAAACAAATTGAAAAAGATATTCACAACAGTGAATTATTGGATATCCAGACACCTCCACCAGGGCTATCATTTGCTGAAACTCTATTAGTTTGGACAAGGCGCATTGGTGGAAAGGATCGAGTTGGCGAACTGTTTATCATCCTTGACCAGTTTGAGGAATATTTCTTATATCACCCAAAGGAAGATGGAAAATCAACCTTTGCTGTTGAGTTTGCACAGGCAGTTAATCGCTCCAACTTGCGGGTCAATTTCCTAATCTCTATCCGCAGCGATTCCCTCGCTAACCTTGACCGCTTCAAGGGATCCATTCCTGGCTTGTTTGACAACCGTTTGCGTGTTGAGCACCTTGATTGGGAGTCAGCTTATAGGGCAATTGAAAAACCTGTCACAGAATACTACAACACGAAAGTACCACCAGAGCAATCGGTCGAAGTCGAACCCAAATTAATTAACGAGGTATTGAAGCAGATTGGTCAAAGTCAAAATGATTTAAGCAGTGGGAACGGTAAGGGTGTTCTTGATAAACTCAGTCATAAGTTGCACTTAAGAATTAAAGCACCTTACTTACAATTGGTCATGACTCGCCTCTGGGAAGAAGAAAAGCAGCTTGACTCACGTTCTTTGCGACTAGAAACACTGAATAAACTGGGTGGTGTAAGAAAGATTTTTAAGGAGCACCTGAATAGAGCAATACTTTCACTGTCAGAAAGGGAAAAGGATATTACAGCAAAGATTTTTCAATATCTGGTCACACCAGCTGGCTTTAAAATTGCATATCCTGTACTTGACCTGGAAAAAGTTATAGGAGTTGATGCAAGAGAAATAGCTATTTTACTGGAGAAACTAGCTAAACCGAATTATCGGATTATACGCCCAGTTGGACCTTTACCAAATAAGTCTCCAGAGAGAAAACGTTATGAAATTTTTCACGATTTCTTGGCTAAACCAATATTAAATTGGGCAAGGATACATTTAGATATAAAAAAATGGGAACAAAAACTGAAAGAGGAACGCGATCGCCGTAATCTTGCAATCAAGCAGGGTCTATCAGCCCACGCATTGCGTCAGCAAAGGCGCTGGCAAGATGAACTAGCTGCTTTGTTAGCACGTCAAGCATATCTTTTTAACCAACAAGATGGACAGTGCAAGGTTAGTGACCAAGTTGATGAGGCATTACGTGCAATACTGAATACTGATTATTTCAGTAATATCTTGCAGTGTTCCAGTCCTATTTTCTCGGTTGCCTTCAGCCCAAATGGCAAAATATTGGCTGCTGGCGATTTTAACGGCATGATCCATCTGTGGAACCTGAAAGATAAATCTGTTACTAATGTGCTTAAAGTTCACGAGGGTATTGTCAACTCAATCACCTTCAGCCCAGATAGTCAAACCCTTGCTTCCGGTGGTGAAGATCAAACAATTAGGCTTTGGGATTTGCGTCAGCAGCAAGTCATGCCCACATTATCAGGACACAAGCATCAGGTGACATCTGTTGCTTTTAGTCCGGATGGACAGATTTTGGCTTCCGCCAGTTATGACAAAACCATTAGGCTTTGGTATCCGTTTCAATCAGATAGTAAACCTAGAGAACTCCTAGGTCACGAAGACATTGTGAGAACAGTAGCATTTAGCCCAGATGGTCAAACTTTAGCATCTGCTAGTGATGATAGAACCATCAGACTTTGGAATCTAGGAAAGCGAACTTCAAAAGCCAAACTAGTTCTCTATGGGCATGAAGATATTGTGAGGACAGTGGCATTTAGCCCAAATGGTCAAACTTTAGCATCTGCTAGTGATGACCGGACTATAAGGCTGTGGGATTTAAGGCAGCCAAAGACAATTCTTCTTAACATTTTCAAGGATGCTGCGGAATCATGGGATGATTATGCCCAATTTGTCACGAATTTTCCATGCTTTAGACATCTCAAAGGGCACAAGGAAAGAATTCGGACAATTACCTTTAGTCCAGATGGTCAAACTTTAGCATCTGGTAGTGATGACCAAACCATCAGACTTTGGCATCTAAAACAACCCAACAAAGAACCCGAAGTACTCAAAGGTCACTATTTTGACATTTTTTCATTAGCATTCAGTCCAAATGGACAAATGCTAGTATCGGGCAGTGGGGATTATACAGTCAGGCTTTGGGATCTGCGCCAGCCTTGTGCCGCACCGCGAGTCCTGGAAGAACATGCAAAGAATATCTTAGCAGTAGTCTTTAGTCCCAATGGTCAAAGACTGGCTTCGGGCAGTGCGGACAAAACTGTGCGGTTATGGAATCTACAGCAGCCCAATGAGTCACCCCTAATTTTTAATGGTCACACAGATGAGGTGCGCTCAATTGCATTTAGTCCCAATGGTCAGATATTGGCTTCGGGAAGTGCGGACAAAACTGTACGGTTATGGAATTTGCAACCGCCCCATGACTTACTCAAAGTTCTTAGTGGTCATGTGGATGGTGTTAATACAGTAGCGTTCAGTCCAGATGGTCAGATCTTGGCATCTGGTAGTTGTGCAGATGCCAAACCAATAAGGTTATGGGACTTGAAACATGATAAAGCTATCTTCCTAAAAAGGGATCATCAAGATAGCGTTACATCGGTAGCTTTTAGTCCAGATGGAAAGATGTTCGCATCTGGCAGTGATGATAAAACAATTAGGCTGTGGAACTTAGAACAACCTGATTTAGACCCAATTGTTCTCAAGGGTCATAAAGGGCGAATTTGGGCAGTGGCATTTAGTCCAGATGGAAAGATGTTAGCATCTGGCAGTGACGATAAAACAATTAGGCTATGGAAATTAGAACAACCTCATGCAGAATTCAAAACATTGCAGGGTCATAACACTTGGGTGAGTTCACTAGCATTTAGTCCAGATGGAAAAACGTTGGTATCAGGTAGTTATGACCGAAGCATCAGGCTGTGGAATCTGAATCAACTGGATGAAAATCCCATTGTTCTAGGACACGAGCAGAGTGTGATTTCAGTCGCGTTTAGCCCGGATGGCAAAATAGTCGCTTCTGGAAGTTACGACAACACCATCCGTCTGTGGATTACCAGCACCCAGACTCTAGCTGACATGGTTTGTCAAAAGGTATGGCGCAATTTAACAAAGGAGGAATGGCGTTGGTTTATGGGGGCTGACATTGCTTATGAAGCTACTTGTTCTAAACTGCTTCCAGGAGAATGAGTAGCTTCAGTCAAAAACTCGTAATTCACATTGAATATAGTCAGTTTACTGAATTGAATAGGACTGAATATTGGCTAGCAAAGAAATTCAATCAATGGACTCCTGTAGGTAATCAAAAAAGGAATTAGCAAAGATTGCCGCTTGGGTGCGATCGCGTAGACCTAAACGATTTAAAATATTAGTAACGTGGTTTTTAACCGTCCCTTCAGAAATATATAGTTTTTTAGCAATTTCTTTATTACTATCACCCGTAGCAATTAATCGTTAAACTTCTTTCTCTCTAGGAGTTAATTCTACTAAACTAGCTGGAGGAGGCGGAGAAGATTGATGATTCTTACTACCTGAAAATTGAGTCATCAATTTTTTGACTATTCCTGGCCCTAATTGAGTATATCCCTTATTTATAGCACGAATAGCAATGGCTAACTCTTCTGAGGGTGTATCTTTAAGCAAATAACCCATTGCACCATTTTGCAATGCTAGTTGTACATATTCGTCATCATCAAAAGTCGTCAGCACTAAAACTTTAACCTTCGGAAAATGTGTGTTTATCTCTTTTGTTGCTGCTACTCCATCCAGAATTGGCATCCTCACATCCATTAACACCACATCTGGATTTAGTTCTACCACCATTTTCAAAGCTATATCTCCATTTTCTGCTTCTCCAACTACTTCTAAATCAGGTTCTAATTCTAATAATACTTTTAATCCTTGACGAATTAAGCTTTGGTCATCTACTAATAAAACTTTAATAAATTTGGTCATTTTTGATTTAGGCTAAATTAATTAATCATATGTTTTACTCATTCATCTTATTTAAAGGAATATCAACAATAATTTGACAACCATCACCAGGACGACTATTAATCTGAAAAATTCCTCCTAATGAGAGAGTGCGATCGCGCATACTTTTAATCCCAAAGCCAGTAGTGTTTTGTGCTACATTAAATCCTATCCCATTATCCTCAATTTTTAATTGAAAATTAGTTTTTGTATTCGTAATTACTAAGTGAATTTCTGTTGCCTGGGCATATTTACAAATATTTGTTAATGATTCTTGAATAATCCGGTAAACAGCTGTAATAATTTCCCTGGGAAGAGTAGAAGATAAAGCAATATTTAAGTGAGTTTTAATCCCAGTTGTTTGGTAAATATTATCTACTAAATCTGCAACTGCTGCTTCTAAAGATTGATGTTGTATAGGTAGAGAAACTATGGTGGAAACTGAATGACGAACATCTTGTAATGCCTGAGAGCCTAACTGTTTAGAAGTTTTCAGGAATTCCTGTGCTTTTAAGGGATGAGATTGCCATAACTTCATAGCAGTTTCTAATTGTAAATTTAAAGCAGTCAAAGAATGTCCTAAAGAATCATGAATTTCCCTAGCAATACGATTGCGTTCTTCTAAGGTAGCTTGATCTTTGATCAAGAGTGCATATTCCTGGAGCTTTTGATTAGCGATCGCTAATTTTTCACGGTTTTGACGTTCTGTAATTAAAGTATTAATCATCAAGAAAAAGAATAATAATGTTAATCCAAATAACAGCACAAAACTGAAAATTAAAAATCCTATATGTTCCTGAATTATTGGTGGTATTTTTATTTGAGACAAGCGCCATAGTAATGTTAATACAAATAGAACAAATGACAAGAAAGTAACAACTAAGCGACCATATATTTGAAAAATCAGGCAGCTACGTGTTACTAAGATGAGATATAAGAATGTAAATAAACGGGCAGGTGTACTTCCCAGAAAGTTAGTAACTACAATTAAAATTATTTCAACAATAGTATAAATAATTTTATGCTTTTGTTTGTAATTAGGTAATCGTAAACCCATCAATCCAAAAAGAATCAAACTGCAAACTGTCAGTTCAGGAGATTGATTCAAAAATACGCGTAACTTCAATGGAGAAAGAGTTGAGACAATTGCTAGTGTCAATAGTACCCACTCTAAATAAAGTAGAAATTTGAAGGGATGATTATTGAATTGAATTGGACGCTGCACAGAAATATTCCTATTAATTGGGTTTAAGTCTACTGTAATCATTATTTGCTAGATTACCAGTAACATTAGTCAAGTTTGCCATATGACTTTAGTCATGTATTCATACATGACTTTGTATAGACAATGATTTTCCTTACTCGTGACTTTTTCATCATGTGTTTTTAACTCTGATTTTATAGGATAAAAACATAGAAATAAAACACATGAGGAATAAACTCAATGCAATTCAAAAAGATCTCAGTCATAGCTGGAACACTTGCTCTCAGTTTAGTAATTACCCCCTTAACTGTAAAGGCAGAAACTAACGTTTCATCTCCCCAGATAGTTGCACAAATTCCCCAAATCCCATTTCTACAAAATTTAGGACTGACAGAATCACAGAAAGCCCAATTGGCAGAAATTCGTCAAAATACCCGTACAGAAATTCAGAACATTTTGACTCCGCAACAACAAGAACAATTTCAAGCAATTACAGCCAATATGGACCAGCGTATGGAAGCTTTTCGTTCCCTCAATCTGAGTGATGAGCAAAAAAGCCAAGTATGGAATATCGTACAGTCTAAAAAATCCCAAATACAAGAAATTCTCACCCCAGAACAAAGACAAAAAATCCAAACATTACGACAAAAGTGGCTCAATAACCGCCCATTTTCCAACCGTTGAAATCATTAATTGTAGGTTTCATCAGTGTCACTTTTTCCACTATTATCCATAATCAAGAGCAAATATCATGTTGAATCTTAAACGTACATCCTTAATCTTGGCTACTACTCTTACCCTTGGTGTAACAACCTTTGCTACCACTGCGAATGCTGAACCAACAGTTTACGAAGGAGCTAATGGTGGTGTCTGTGTCGATGGTGCTGCTAGAAATGGTTGTCGAGGACCTAATGGTGGTAACGTTTACAGAGGACCCCGTCGCGGTGCTGTGAAAGGACCTAATGGTGCTGTTGGTTACAAGGGAACTCGTCGTGGTTTTGTCAGAGAAACCAACGGTGCTGCTGTGTATAGAGGTGTCCGTGGTGCTACCGTGAGAACACGCAATGGTGACAAATACATTAAGACTCTCAATGGTATTTATCAAGTCGAGGGCAATCAGTAATTTATCATCAGTTTAATAAGCTGTTGTGCATTTTTAATGTACAACAGCAAGGAAGAAGGAAGAAGCGACAGGAGTTGTAGGCATTAACCAATACCAAATGAATATACAAGTTAAATGCGTAGCAGCTTATTAATTAGGTATTAGTTAATACTAGATTGTTTTTCCTCACCCAACACGATAAGATTTGAAAATTTACTTGTAACTACTGGTCTGTTCCATTAGTTCTGATAGCTAGTTTTATAGTCATATTTATATGACTTTTACTATTAGACTGGGACTTATAGTCCTAGGCGGGTGTGATAGAAAATCTATCATATTTTATGGGACAGACCACTAATCATAGGTTTGAGCCTTCAGCAATGTCCTAACATCATTGCTTAATCATATATTGGGAGTATGTCAACCATGTCCCACT
>JAAUYH010063074.1_pt1 | contig 11797 bp, 12 predicted proteins | sample 7278061 | NCBI WGS metagenome assembly JAAUYH01 (sample SAMN14350203, study PRJNA611818) | marine sediment metagenome | isolation source: surface marine sediment (0.6m) | place: French Polynesia: Moorea | collected 2018-08 | reverse complement strand
GCTTTTGCGTACAGGATCAAACATAACTAAGTCTGAATATTAATCATCAACTTCATTGAGTATACACAATCCAGCACCACAAGGAGTTGTGGTATATTGATAAACAAGATTTGACAACGTGTCTTTCTCGAATTCCCAAATTGCTAGCATACTCCAAAGTGGCTTTGTCCATTCAGGAGGCAATTCTTCAAACTTTGGAATGGTTTGCCCCCCCCAAGCTCCTAAAAATGGAAATCCATTGCTTATTTGGACTACATACTCTAAATAATAACTATCTAAGACATTATCATCATCAACAAAAACAATGATATCGGATTTAACTTCTTGAATGCTTCGTAAGCGTGCAAAAGTTAATCCTAGCTGTTCCTCTCGTATATGTGATCCATTTGGATGCCAGCTAAGATCAATTTGTGACTTTAGAAGTATATCACTAGCGTTATCAATCAGAATTAGTTCCCATAAATCGTAGGCTAGCGTTTGTTGTTGAAGCGCCGCCAAAACCTTGGTAAGGTAATCCAAACGAGGATTATGACTACAAATAGCAACACTCAGCATGATCCTAGAAGTCATATGCTTTGATCTTGTCTCTCAAATTAAATCCTCACGATGAATAAAATTTCCCCCGCGCTCAATTACCACAAATGGCCGTCAGCTCTCAGAAAACTATCATGCTTAACAAAAGCTACATCAACTTGCCCTAATGCTTGATCATAAGGCCTTCTCATGAAACCAACAAAATCATATACAAAATATCCCCTATCTGACATAAAGCGTATGACTTCATGAAACAACGAATGGCCGCTAAATACGAACAAAGATACTTCCAAAACAAAAACCTCAGTAATCCCAAATAGCTGATCTGCTCCTTTTAGGACCTTAATTTCAAAGCCTTGAACATCCAACTTTACAAATTGAGGAATAGGGATTTTCCTATCGAGGACTAATTGATCAATTGTTATCACCGGAACACACCTTTGTTTTCCTTTTTCTTTGAGGCTATCATCTTCCTTCGGCAGAAATGATGAACCAGCTAAGTCATCCCAAATAGTTAAAGCTAATACGCCTGGAGAATCTGCTGCGCCAGCAAAAAAACATTGCGATCCAGGAAACTCTTGACAAAAATTCTCCAATGGAATTTTCATCTCTATCTGTGGCTCTATTAAGAAGAAGTTAGCCTTAGGAAAGGTCTTTTTAGCCAATCGGCTCCAATCCCCTAAGTTTGCGCCAACATCTAAAACTGTTTCAGGCTTAAACCCTCTATTCCTTAAATCCTCAAAGAAACTTTTCATATCTTTCACAGGAGAGCTTTTATTAAGACTTTCTTTGAAATGTATATTTTGTAGTTCATAGCCGAGATGCAAGAGAAGATTTTTGATGATTTTTTTCATTACTTTGACTCTGTTTATAGTAAGAAAAGATACGGTCTACTTAAATGAGTTTGAAAATTCTCTGGTAAGCATTTTGGCTAATTCTAATCTGTCTTTTTGCAACTCCCAATAATTTTTCTCTCAAGGCTTCTGCTGACTCCCAACTTCGCACAATTGTATTTATTAGCTTTTCCTGTAACTGAGGATCATCTAGTAGAAGCATTTCACAGGCTGTTCCAAACTGGCCTGCCAAACCAACAAATTTATCGATGTAGTACTGAGATTTTGCTAAGCTTATTATTGGAATTCCCTGCGCCAGTGCAAATACGCCTGCATGATAACTACCTGTGACTACGACTCTGCAATAGCTAACAAGCTGAATCACTTGTTCAGGTGTATCAATACTTTCTTCTATGTTTAAAGTATTCTCAAAATCGTGTAATAGAAGCTGATTTGTTTTTATATCCGCATCGTATTCTGAAATCGGGATAGAAACCAAGCGGCAAGACTTCATTTTTGCAGACGATTGCACTGCCTGCCTAACAGTTTCGATAATTTGAGTATTGACCCCAGAATAACTGGCAACTCGAAGATTAACACCAATAGCATTTCCGATATTTGAGTGATGCTTATTGTAAGCAGACTCGATCGCGTCATCTCCCGTCGTGATTAATGTTTTCGGTGCAACGCCGAGAGAATTGAGCAACTTTTTCCCTGCGTAGTTTTCTCGCAGAGCCATCAGATTTAGACGAGGAAAAACCTGTTTTGCCTGAGTGCGCAATCTGGGATTTTCCAACGGCCCTAACCCCTGGCCTAACATCACTGTGGGTTTCCCTAACCGACTGGCCACCCCTAGCACTCCTAGAATGCCAGACGCCAGTTCTGGAAATTCATCATTGATGTATCCCCCGCCTGTCGCTACAACTAAATCTGCACGATACAGAGCTTTAGTAAACATCTGAAGTGCATGATAATCTAAAGCATGAGGTTTTGTTTTCAAGTTCAATAAGGCTCGGACAGTTGAGGGAGAGTACTGACGAAGTTTCCATTCCCAGTCTGTCCAGAATTCAGCTAGCGAACTTGGCAATAGAGCATGTAATCTTCCGATAAGAGGATAGAACCAGATGTTGTGACCGTTGATGGTTAGTGGTTTGGCACCTGGGCAAAATTTTCTTAGGCGGTCTGGGGCGCTAGTAAATACCTCTATCGAAGCATCTGGCCACAACTGTATTAATCGACAAATAGCAACCTGTAACATAGCAACATCCCCGAAATTAGCAAGGGGATATCCACTTTGTTCTACTAAAATTCTCATGAAATAATTCTGGGGGGATGACTAGATAAATACTTATTTAAACAGGCATTACCCAACGATGTCCTATGCAAACAGTAGAATAACTATTTTCGTTCATCACCGGACGTCCCCTCATTTCTCCTGGTTCTACATCAAAGATTGCTGCCGCTTCCACATGATCTTGAATTTCTCCATTCCCCATTAGCATTGCATTTAAACGATATTGTCCTGGTAACAATGGCAACTCATCAATTTCGCACAAAACTCTGTTTTCCATTGTTGAGTTCTGCGCATCATGAGCACTGGAAATAGAGCTATTGAAATTAGCAATTGGTTGCCCCAGTTGGTTATATAACGTGAACACGCAGGCAAGGCCCGGTAGCTTACCAGTTACGTGAAACAAAAAACGAGCTGGACGACCTGTAGCTAGTGCTTCCGAGTCTTCTCCCGAAGAGATTTCTATCTTTGCTAGTTGGATTTCCCTTTTGCCACGCCGCTCTTTTCGATGTAATAGATCTTGCGATGCTGATGATTCCATGTTTTTTAGATAAGTATTGACTCCTTTTTCTGTAAAGTCATCTAACAAAACTTCTCCAGCATGGAGCAGAATTACCCGACTACAAAGTGTTTGGATAACTCCCATATTGTGGCTGACAAATAATACTGTTCTTCCCTCTTTTGCTACATTCTCCATCTTGCCTAAACACTTTTTCTGGAACTGACTATCTCCTACTGCCAAAACTTCGTCTACAATCAGAATTTCAGGTTCTAGATGGGCTGCTACTGAAAATGCCAAACGTACATACATTCCACTGCTGTAGCGCTTTACTGGAGTATCTAAAAACTTCTCGACTTCTGCAAATGCAACAATTTCATCGAAGTTACGGTGAATTTCTGCTTTACTCATCCCTAAAATTGCGCCATTAAGGAAAATATTCTCCCGCCCTGTTAACTCTGGATGAAATCCCGTCCCTACCTCTAGTAGACTCGCTACTCGCCCCTTAATTCCGATCCGCCCTGTTGTGGGTTCTGTGATCCGGCTCAGAATTTTTAGTAGTGTCGATTTACCAGCTCCGTTACGACCAATAATTCCGACGCGCTCACCCTGCTTAATCTCAAATGAAACATCTTTAAGTGCCCAAAACTCTTCAGACTTCGTATTGTGAAAGTTAGATTTCTGAAAGCGTTGAACTAAACCTTTGGCACCATTGGCAATCACATCCCGTAAAGCAATATAACGTTGGGCATCCTGTTGATGTCCAATGATATATTTCTTGCCTAAATTTTCTACTCGAATTACAGCGTCAGACATAAAATAGTCTGTATAAAAAATTCAATAAATAGAAAGCGATCAAATCATCTGTCCAAGACTAAATAACGTCCGCAAAGGTCCGCTCCATCTTGCGAAAATATTGAATTCCGGTAATGAAGATGATGACTACTAGAAACATCGAAAGGAGAAAACCAGGCAGAAACATTTGTGATTCACCACCTAAAATCGCCCAACGAAAACCATCGATCACCCCAACCATTGGATTCATGGAATACAATAGTCGCCATTTCTCCGGCACAATACTACTGCTAAAGCCGACAGGAGAAATATAAAGACCAAACTGTACAATGAACGGCACAATATAGCGAAAATCTCGGTACTGTACGTTCAGTGAACAGAGCCAAAGCCCTGACCCCATTGAAGCCAAAAAAGCAATAACAATAAATCCTGGCAGAGTCACAATTCGCCAACTCGGCACAAAGTCATACCAGGCCATCAACCCCAGCAGAATCATTCCCGAAATCATAAAGTCTACAAAGCTAACTACCACTGCACTTGTCGGCACCACAAGCCTTGGGAAATAAACCTTAGAAATCAGATTGGCATTTGTAATCAGGCTATTGCTAGCCTCGCTTAGAGAGTTTGCAAAAAATTGCCAGGGTAGCATTGCTGAAAACACCAAAATAGGATATGGCGCACCCTCCGACGGCAACTTTGCTAGATTACCAAACACAACAGTAAACACCACCATCGTCAAAAACGGACGAATTAACGCCCAGGCGATGCCAATCACCGTTTGCTTGTAGCGCACCAAAATATCTCGCCAGGCTAGGAAATAAAATAGTTCCCGGTAGCGCCAGATATCCTTCCAGTAATGTTTTTCAGTGCGCCCTGCTTCAATAATCAGCTCTGGTGGTGTTCCCATCTGTCGTCGTTGACTAATGACCAAATAGATACTTAAGATTATTTCAATTGCTTCAATAAAGCGCTGCATCCGACAATAAATTTCGTTGCAGCTTTGCCTTAATTATGGGCTCTACTGGGTTGAGCGCATCGAATTGAGAAGCAAATACTCTAGGATTGAGCACCCATATTTAACGTTTGCTCTTAACCAACTTTCAAAAGTTGGTGGGCATGTAGCTTGTCCCCATGCCAGTGCAAATGCCAGTTCCAAGCATGGATCATATTCGTCTCTAAATCTGGATATACGGGTTGCCATCCAAATATCTCTCGTGCCTTCCACCACTACCAACCAATGCTTCTGGATCTCCAGGGCGTCGTTCTGCCAAGCCAACCGAAATGGGTCGCCCCGTTATCTGCTGAGCCATCTCAATTACCTGCATCACCGAAAACCCTTGACCATTGCCTAGGGTAAATACTGTGCTCGGCTACCCCCCTCCAGTAATTACTCCAAGCCCTTCCTATGGGCCTGAGCCAAATCCATCACATGAATATAGTCCCGCACACATGTTCCATCCAGCGTTGGATAATCTGTGCTATGTACTGATAACGACTCAAAATATCCTAATGCTGTCAACAGCATCCTTGGAATGAGATCTGTTTCCGGCCAGTGATCTTCGCCAATTTTGTACTGAGCAAAAATCTGAGCCAATAGTGAGCGATCACCTACATTGCCAATAATCAACTCTACATCAGGCAAATGAGCGAAATACTTACGATGCCCTGGACTTAAATTGCCAAATACGAGTCTCTAATGCACCTTCAGCCAATTGTCTAAACATCCGACAAGCCTCGATAGACCACTCCTTTCGATTGCCGCCGCGTAAACTCACCAACTGATGGATTACCCTGCGCCAGGATCACACCCTGAACCTGCTGCCATAAATTTACCGGCGCTAAGCTAACGGTATAGCATCGAGGTGTTGTTTCTTGGATGTAATACCAATACTTATTCTGGCATTCTGGACACCAGAACTGCTCAAGCCATTCTCCCTTCAAAGAAACCGTTGTACGATTAGCCATTACAAGGCGAGCAGTTTTATTCCCCACGCCCCGCTGCTTGAGATGTTCAACCTGATCCGCATAAAGAGGATATTTAGGACTTGTACTATCCACCAAACATCCATGACTGGGACAAAAAATTTGTCGGCGTTTAGATCGTTTTCGATTTCGGGTAGATCTTGCCTGCATTCGGCCTCCTTTAGATTTGGAAGGCTACGGTGGAGAGACTGAGATCCGTAGACCATCAAAGCCCATGCTCCTGCTCGTAACGAGTAATCTACTTACTAGAAATAGGATTTAACAACAGACCCATCAAATACCCAGCCACCGGCAAAAAGGGAGGAGCCGTCGTCAACAACAGCACCTTATCCTTCTCAGACCCATGGCGCAACAAATGCCAAAACGCCCGAATCACAAACAACAAACCGCTAGAGGATATCGTCAATTTCTGAGAAGTGCTGTACACCTATATAACCTATAGCCTTTCATAGTAAGCCGAAAGCAACTACCTGCTCAGGTGGTTGCTGGCGAGGTTGTCGGTTTTTCGCGAGAGATCGCACCCTGCAGCACCTGAGCATATCGCGCCGTGCTCAACTCAGGCGAAAACTTCGTCGTCAAGCACAACCGTCCCTGCCGTCCCATCCGCTCAGCCATCTGTGGATCCGCGCTCAAATAGCGAATAAACTCCGCCAACCCTTCTGCATCTCCATTCTCAAACGCGGCTCCGCACCCCATCTTCGTCACCAGACGACTTAAGTAAGACCGTTTTTCACAAATCACCGCCACTGGACGTCCCGCCGCCAAAGCCGAATAGAACTTACTCGGCGACACTAACCCATCCAAATCAGAACCAATACTCACCAGCGAAAGATCACAGGCCGTAAGCGAATAGGGCAAAGTTTCCCGATCTTGGTAAGGCAGAAACCGGCAATTCTCTAGCCCTAATCGGCTGGCTTGCTCTAGACAATACAGACGCTGCGCTCCATCGCCAATAAACACAAATTGAATTGGCTTAGATTGTCCATGACCCTGCAACTGGCTAGCCGCCGCCAAAATTGTGGCCATATCATGACAGCGTCCCATATTGCCCGAATAAAGCACCACAAACGGCTCCACCAGTCCATGCTTCCAGGCGAACCAGTTTCTGGGTTTCTCCACCGGGATAATTTGAGCAGGATCCGCCCAGTTGTGAATCACCGAAATCTTATCCTTCACCTCTGGGCAATGAGATGCTACGCGCCGCTTCATCGCCGGACTCAGCACAATAATTTCCTCTGCCCGTCGCCAAATCAGTCGATTCATCTTTTGCCAGAAACAAGCCAACCAGTGATGCGGCGAAACGACACCGAGTTTAACCGCAATGTCAGGATAGAGATCGTACAACAGACAGACAAAGGGAAGGCCAAAGCAGAGATTCGCTAGATAACCCAAAATCTGCAGAAAGGGAGGCGCTGTCGTCAGCAACACAATATCGCAACGGCGAGACGCCCGCAGTAAATAGAAACCAGCCCGGAGACAAAAAAGCAGTCCATTGACCGTTTTACCGCGAATACGTTGAGGCCAGAGGCGGGAGAGGTGAGATCGCCTCACCTGAACCGGCCCCAACTGTTCCATTGATGGAGCAGAGGTCTGATCAAAGGCGTATCCGGGTTGGCCCGTAAACACGTCAACCTGGATATTCCTTCGCCCCAAATGATGCGCCAGATCCTCAATCAATTGACCGGTAGCCGCATAATCCGGCGGATAAAATTGAGTAATAATGCACAGCTTGAGCAGAGGTTGCCGTTCCGAACTCAAATGCAGATTTGGAAGCTCCCTAGAGTCCCAAGAATGGGGACGACTAACCCTGAATTGCTTAACCATAATGCTTCTTGCAGACTTTGCTGAAGGGATTAGCGGAAAAATAAAGTCTCAGTAGAAGACTGTAAATGGGGGCATGAGGGAATGGGTAGATTGGATGGCATGTAGCAGAGAATCCCTGGGGCGCACACTGGGATTCTCTCTGCCAACTCAAACCAAACAATGCGCCTAAGGATGCTAATTACAGGGCGGCACGCACGATTGGGGCGAGCACCTCTCGAATCTGCTGCAATAGCGTCGGTAGATTGAGAATATAGTCGTCGTCAGCTGTACTTACGATGTTGTTATAGGCGGCGACAGCTTCCAAAAGCTGGGCTGGGGACACCGTTTGCGACTGCCAAATTTGCTCCAATACTGCCGCCAACCGTTCAGCTTGGGCAGCCGACACCCCTTTTGCGGGATTGGATACTGCATCTATCAGAGCTTGGCGTTGACCCGCCGTTGGACCATCATCGCCAAGCGAAGAGCCCGCGCCAAGAACCGCCTCCAACTGTGATGTCACATCAGACAGAGCGCGATTGATCTGCCCTTGCGCCGCAGGATCGGCATAGACAAGTCGGGTTTCCGTGTCTCCTCCTGGTTGGGGAGTAAAAGCCCCCCCCGCCACATCGCTAGTGGTTACAATGGCGCCCGTCACGTCCGAAAGATTACCCCCACTTTGGGCGAGTACAGGCAGGGCGGAAAATAATACAATGAGGGCTGCTCCCAATCCAAAACTGGGGCTACGAACCGGTTGAATCCGATTAACCATGATTCTCTCCTGAAAATAGCTAAAAGCCTCTAAAGTTAGCTCCAAAACCAACCCCCAAAATAAACCGCACGCCATCTCCCGCATTGCCGGTGATATCAGCAGCGGCGGGGGTGATCACCAGAGGAATATTGCGAAAGGGGGCAATGGAAAGCCCGGCGTTTAGATCTTGACCACTCCACTCCACAATTGCAGAAACCGGCTCAACCACCCGCAAGCCAACACTACCAAAGACATTGACAATGTCTTCATCCAGATCGACTTCTTGGCGAAATCGACCGCCGCCCAAACCGACTGATGTGGTCAGGGTGCTGAAAGGCTGGCTGGGCTGATCAAACTGCCATACTTTACTGACCACGCCATAGCCGCTCTGATCGCCGTCTGGGTCGCCAAACGTAGCGACATTTTCCACGCCGCCTGCGATCGCAACTCCCCAAGGCAACTGACGATGGACCTTAAAACTGAAACCGCCATCTTGGAAGGTGTCTCCTTCCAGATCCACAAACGCCACTGACAGTTCCAAACCCACAAGTTTTTGGGCGTCCCCTAATCCAAAACCCAAACCAACGGCGCCATCCGCTGTTTGAGTAAATCGGGTCCGCTCCTGGAAAGAGCCGCCGACAAAAACATCTCCCCAATCAGCGCCAAAGGCGGTGGGGATACCGATCGAGGAACCGGGAATTCCACGGTTCCTGGGTGCTCGGACGGCCGTGCGCTCTTCAACTGGAGGCGTCGGTAAAAGCAGTTGTCGCCGCTGGGCCTGAATTTCTGCTGCGCTCGGCCCGGGCGATTGATACCCGACAATATAGGGGGTCGCCCGATTGGAAGCAGACAACGCAGGCAAAGACCCTGCGCTCACCAATGACTGGTGAATAAAGGCGGCCACATCCGCGCGAGTAGCGGTCTGATTAGGACGCAGGAGGCCCACATCAGGATAACTCACCACGATTGCCTTTTCAGTCGCCGCCGCCACTTGCCGCCCCGCCCAGTTCGGCACTTGCCGCGCATCTGCAAACGTCGCGCTCAGCAAGGATGAAGGATCGCCAGCCGGATCGAGCCTTAAGCCCGTAGACAAGGCCACAAGCGCCTGCACTCGAGAAATATCTTTATCGGGTTGAAACGAATTATCTGGAAAACCTTGCAGAAATCCAAGAGAATATGCTTCGCGGACTGCCGCATAGCCCCAATAACTTGATGGCACATCAGTAAAGTTGATGGGCGATCGCACGGGAGCGCCGGCAAACGCTTGACGAATCATGGCGGCGAACTGAACCCGCGTCACCGGCTGGTCAGGGCGAAAGCTACCATCGGGAAAGCCTCGAATCACCCCCTGCTGAACCAGCGGCTCAATAAACGATTGCGCCCAATGCCCTCGAATATCTCTGAGAACAACCCTTTGAGCCAGTTGCTCCGACGTCTGAGAGGGGATGGCGTTCAAATACTGCGCCTCAGACAACTGTTGCGGGAAAGATTGTAACCGGGCTGGATCGGCAGATACCCTTCTCTGGGTTTGTTGAGATAAAGAAGGGTGACTCACCTTTTCCCCAGCAGAGGCGTTACCGGCTTGCTCCGCTATTTGCTGACTGAGGCTAATTTGATCAGCAAGTTCAGGGGCGGTTGACTGAACTTGGGCAATCATAAATTGACTGTTCGACGTCAGAGAACGAGCCTCACTCGCCCCAGAAAAACTGTTATGGAATGATGCATCTTCAGCAAAAGCACTGGAAATATAAACAAGATTGAATGTAGCAAAAGGAATTGATAAAACCGTACTGAGCACCGTGGACCGAATTAAAAAACGCCTGGCGGCTAGACACTTTCCACCGGGTTGCTCCCAACTTTCACAGCTACTTAGCGACATTGCTTAGATTCCCTCAATTCACTCAACTCAACACACTTATTGATTGTTCACTCGTAATCATGACTCCCTAAAAGCAGTTATTCAAACTCCCAACTCTAGCAACGGCCGCTGGCCAAAACAGTCTCCTTAGAGAGTCGAAAAAATGACGTACCCCTACAAAAACCTGAAACTTCGGCAATCATACCAATCCTTTCAAGACTGCGCATATTTAAGCCCAGAAGAAATATCAAGATCTGATCGGACCACCAGCGCTCAACCTTTTAATTAGTGACTTTCGCTACTTCAACCATCTTGAGGCAATCCGTCTCAGACGTCCGACACCTAGAAATATTCAACAAAAGCTTGATATCAAAAACCTCAAAAAGCACCTGAGGAAAGCCTAGCGCTGTCGCAATTCAAGCAAATTCAAAGCACTTTTAGAAATCACGTGACTTGCCAAGCCAAAATACAGACTCAAACAAGAAAACAAATCAAGCAAACTACCAAACTTACAATTCAAACTCCAAAAATTCTAAAAAGAGAAATCTTAAAGAAATTACACAATCAGAGGGACCAGAAAAACCAAACTGGCGTGGTTCCTTCAGAGCATTAGGCAAATCCTATGCCCAAAGGTTGTCTACCTGTGATAACCCACCGATTATTCAACTGAATATGGACTTAAGTCTATATTCAGTCGCTCGAAAAGTCGATATCCTTGCACAATAGCGTTCAAAAAATCGACCCGCATAATCGATTCTTTCAATACATTGAATTTTTCAGTGCATTGAATGTTATCGGCCTAAACCTTGAATAGCGTTGCAATCGCAATGAGTAATCTATGCTTGTTTCAGCTCTTACCGCTTGCGTTGTTGTAGGGTCCGTCGCATGTGGGATATCTCCCTCCGGGAAACAACAATTATATAGAGCGCCTAAATCAGCGCCTATCTTTACGGTAAAAAAGCTTGTGGAGTTAGAGCCAGGAACCGGGAATTCCTCTCTGGCTCAGGCAGGAGAGGGGTCCTCAAGTCCCTCTCCTGCTCCCCTCTCTAATCAGGTGATGCCTCCTGAACAAGGTCGTTCTGCAGCCCCAGCGCTGGATCGTCTCCTCACTCCTACGGTATCGGCTCCATCTTCCCCAACTATTGATGAAACCTATCGCCTGGGAGCGGGGGATCTCATTCATCTCGACGTTTTTAACGTGCCTGAATACAGCGGAGAACATCAAATTCTGGCCGATGGCTCTCTCAATTTGCCCATGGTTGGCAAATTCTCGGTGGGCGGCATGAACTTAAACCAGGCGGAGGAGGCCATCGCTCGTCAGTATACCCCCCTCGTCCGCCACTCAGTCGTCACCCTGCGACTGCTCCAGCCTCGTCCCCTCCAAGTGGCCATGGCGGGTGAAGTCAATCAACCCGGTGTCTACACCCTATCGCTCACCGATAGTCGCCAGTTT
>JAAUYH010016975.1_pt1 | contig 11798 bp, 15 predicted proteins | sample 7278061 | NCBI WGS metagenome assembly JAAUYH01 (sample SAMN14350203, study PRJNA611818) | marine sediment metagenome | isolation source: surface marine sediment (0.6m) | place: French Polynesia: Moorea | collected 2018-08 | reverse complement strand
CATACTTCAATTTGAAATAAAACTCTATGTTCCTTGATTTATAGGCATTATAGATAAATCACTACTATGTGACAGTTTTAGGGTAAATGTGCCAGTTGCGTAAGTCCTGATGGTATTACTAATTTTCAATTTAGGAAAAGGAAATTGGCAGCAAGGCTTTCCCAGTGTTATCGCTCAATTGTGGGAAACGGATAGCTTGACTCCGATTCAATTTGTTGGTAGTTTACCTGCTAATTTGGAATTACCACAAATCTATAAACGCTGGCAATTATTATATTGCGCTCTTTCCTCCCGTTTACGTTCGGTTCGCGGTGTCAGGAATCAAGAAATCGAATTTGAGTCCGAAGATATTACCCATATTTCTGATACTGAATTTAGCAAAATTTGCCAAGAATTAGAACATCAAATTAATATTTGGTTGAATACAGAATCATTCCAAAAAATTGAGCGACGACTGCGTACTAAACTCTCACAAATCGAAGAGATTAGGGTAATTATTGAAACTGAAGATGAGCAATTGCGAAGATTACCTTGGCATTTGTGGCGTTTTTTTGAAGATTACCCAAAAGCAGAAATGGCACAGGGTACTCAGGAGTATGAACGGGTACAATATCTACATCAAAAGACTATTAATAAAGTCAGAATTTTAGCAATTTTAGGTAACTCTCAAGGGATTGAAATACAAAAAGACCGTCTTTTATTAGAACAATTACCGGGTGCAGAAACAGTATTTTTGGTAGAATCGCAACGTCGAGAAATTGATGCTTGTCTCTGGGATGAATGGGGATGGGATATCCTGTTTTTTGCTGGACACAGTTCCAGCCAAATGGATTGTGCAACGGGAAAATTGGAAATTAATCCCAGGGATACCATTAGTATTCCCCAGTTAAAGAATGCCTTAAAAGCTGCCATCGCTCGCGGTTTACAATTAGCAATTTTCAATTCCTGCGATGGTTTGGGATTAGCGCGGGATCTGGCTGATTTGCAGATTCCCCAACTAATTGTAATGCGCTCACCTGTTCCGGACATTGTAGCGCAAGAATTTTTGAAGTATTGGTTGCTGCTGTTTGCATCTGGAACATCTTTCTATCTAGCTGTGCGGGAAGCTAGGGAAAGGTTACAGGGGTTAGAAAATGAATATCCCTGCGCGAGTTGGTTACCTGTGATTTGCCAAAATCCCGCAATTACACCACCAACATGGGAAGAATTGCGTTCTGGGGTGCAAAAACGAGAACAAGTGAGGGATAATGTAAGAAGGAGAACACACCCAATCCCGAACTTCGCTCAGCGCTGTCGAAGCCTTTTTACAGCTAGTGTGGCTGTTACCACTGCTGTGATGGTTGTGCGGTTGATGGGAGGATTGCAACCCCTAGAACTATGGTTTTTTGACCATTTACTGCGATTAAGACCTGCTGCAAACACAGATGAGCGGTTGCTGGTAGTTACGGTGACTGAGCAGGATATCCAAAATTTGGGTCAATATCCCATAAGCGATCGCACTCTTTTAGAAGTTATCAAAAAACTGGATGCATATCAACCACGAGCGATCGGTTTAGACATCTATCGGGATTTACCAGTGGAACCGGGTTATGCTAATTTTGCTACTTATTTACAACAAAATCCGCGTTTGGTGACAATCTGTGAAGTTGGAAAACCAGAATCTGAAAACCCGGACAAAATTGGTGTTCCTCCTCCTCCCAAAAGTCTAGAAGCAAATCGCAGCTTTAGCGATATTTCTGTTGATCCAGACGCTATAGTTCGTCGTCATCTGTTCCATTTGAATCCCGGTGAATCCCGTTGTCAAGCAAATTACGCCTTGAGTGCGGAGTTAGCTTTTCGCTATCTAGAACAAGAGGGAATTGAGATCGGGAATTTCCAGGGAAATTTAAAACTTGGCAATACAGTTTTTAAACCTTTAGATAACCATAGCGGCTTTTATCATAACATTGATACTCGCGGGCATCAAGTGTTATTAAATTACCGCAATCCTAGTAATTTTGTCAGGCAAATTACTCTCACAGAAGTTTTGGAAAACAAGATATCTCTACCATGGATTAAGAATAAAATTGTTCTGATTGGTGTAACTGCTCCCAGCATAAAAGATAATTTTTCTACCCCTTATGGCAAAGGATTTAATCAACAAATCTCAGGGATTTTCCTTCATGCTCAAATGGTGAGTCATTTCTTAGATGTAGCATTGGGTAAACGACCACTATTCAGATTTTTGCCCCAGTATTTGGATATAATTTGGATTTGGATTGGGTCTTTTGTTGGTAGTTTATTTATTTCTTATTTTCAGTTATCCTGGCAGCGAAAAATAACAGCATCAGGATTAATTATTTTCCTATTTTGCTCCTGTTTTATCTTGATTCAAGCAGGAATATCTGTACCCTTTATCCCCTCAGCAATTGCTTTAGTGATTACAAGTTTATTATTCAGATTGCGTCGTCATAAACTCGGAAAATTTATATAAGATTAATTGTAATCACTTAAGGTTATCTTGGAATTTTAATTAAATCAAAAAAACATAGTTAAACATTGATAATAATTCATAAAAAAAATAAATACAGCACTACTTGATCATGTTAGGAAATTACTGAAAATTCAAATATTTGATTGTTAAACTGATTATTTATTGTTTATTACTTATTAATTGCCCATAGCGCTATAAATCAGGAGTGATAATCATGATTAATTTACAAAAAATATCTTGGAAAATAAAACTTATGTTGGCAATCTTGTTTGCATTAATTGCCTTAAATATAAGTCATTTAAAAATCACAGCGCAAGCAAAACAATCAAAACTATCCCCAGTACTGTTTAAGCGACCGATTTTATCTTCTAGAGGGGCACCAGGTGATAGAAAGGGAGGGGGAAGACGTAATGGAGACAACTGCCCAATATTAGATATCAACGAACATATAACTGCTTTAGTACCTAATTTTCAGGATACCAAAAAAGTCAATCATGTATGGGGATTAACAACCCAAGAATCTCCAAGTTTTTGGTTTTATATTCCCTATAATTCTAAAGATATTACTTCAGGAGAGTTAGAAATTTGGGATGAAACCAATCCTAATCCGAGAAACTACCAACAGATTTACCAAGGGAAGTTTAGTTTAACAGCAACACCAGGAATTATTAGTTTAAATTTACCCCCTGAAATCAAAATAAAAAGCAGCAAAAATTATCATTGGTATTTATCAGTTAATGTCAATTGTAGCTCCCGGAACATCCCAATTATTGTTAATGGCTGGATTGAAAAAGTACAGGAAATTGCTCTACCTATAGGACAGCAAAGCAAAAGAGAACAAGCCCTTTTTTACGCTCAAAAGGGTATCTGGTATGATGCTTTAACCATCTTAGGGAAACTCCGTAGGCAAAAAGAAAATTCCAGTGTTGCTGTTGATTGGGAAAAATTGCTCAGTGATGTCGGTTTGGAAAATCAGGCAAAGAAATCTATTGTTAAATGCTGTACCTTGCATAACTAAGCTATAAGAGTGGTGCAAACTGTTCCCAATTGCGATTATTTGTACAAACAACAATGCCAAAAGCGCAAGCGCTGACTTGTCAGTTCGCCAAATTTTATACCAATTTCATTTATTCAGGCTACACTTATGAGAAGTACATAATTATAGCAATCGCCATTATGTCAGGTGTAGTAAAAATTGAAATAAGTGAATCAGTAGAAACTCTCAAAGAAATACTCAAAAAAGCACGTACCCCGCAAGAAAAAGAAAGAATTCAAACTATTTATTGCTTAAAGACTAAGACAGTAAAAACAGTTAAACAAATTACTGTAATGTTAGGACATAATCGTGTAACAGTACAAAAATGGTTACAGAAATATCGTCAAAAAAATGTTGAAACATAAAGTTTTTGGTTCTTCGGTATCTAGCGTGCTAAATTAATAATATAATTTTGAAAATATTTAAGTAAATTAAATTATGAAACGAATAATGACTCAACTATTAAATTTACCTGAATTAGTAGTGGAATCAAGTGTAAAAGAAGGTTTGACCTTATTTTTATCAGTGAGTAAGAAAGAAAAAAGTGCTGTTTGTCCACATTGTGGTACAAAGTCAGAACACTTACATCAAAATCAAAAATATCTAGTTAAAGATTTACCAATGGGAGATAAAGAAGTAATACTAAATTTAAATAGGCGACGATTTAAGTGCAAAAAATGTCGAAAAACATGAGCGTGAAAAGTTCAATTTTTTAGGCACAAGAAAAACTTATACGCACCGATATGCGGAAAATATTGTGAAACAAGTAATTAATAGTAACATAAGTAGTGTAGCCAAAAATAATGGATTAACTGAGGACGAAGTCAGCTCGATGATTGAGGATGTAGCTAAAATTTTTATGCCTATCGATGTAACAAATTTGATCAGGTTAGGAATTGATGAAATTAGTTTGGTCAAAGGGCAAGGGAAATTTATTGTTGTATTAGTAGATATAGATTCAGGTAAATTAATCGGACTAGTAAAAGAAAGAAAACAAATTGAAATTGAAAAAGTCATGAAAAGCTGGGGAGAAAAAGGAGCAAATAGAGGAAGTCAGCATTGATATGACAGGGAATTATAAATATTTAGTTGAAAAAATTTGCCCAAATGCTTCTATCACGGTTGATAGATTCCATGTTACTAAAATAGTACATGAGGAGTTAAACCGAGCTAGAATCGCAGAAAAGAAAATAGCATCCGAGTTAAAAGCTCCGGAGAGGGAAAAAGTATTTAAGAGTTTAAAAGGAAATAAGTTTACAATTCTAAAAGCTGAGAATAAACTCACAGAAAAGCAAAAAGATAAATTAGATAAAATTAGAGAAGCTTCTCCTTTAATAGCTATAATGCATTCTTTAAAGGAAGATTTTCACAACATATTTGAATCCAATAAAGATTTAGGAACAGGAATATTAGAGTTAATTGACTGGTTGAAAAAAGCTGCACCTTATTATCAAAAAAGTGTACAGACAATTAAACGGTGGTTTGGAGAAGTAGTGGGATATTTTGAAAGAAAAACTACTAACGGTATAGTTGAAGGAATCAACAATAAATTAAAACTGATAAAACGAAGTAGATTTGGCTTTAGGAATTTTTATAATTTTGAAATTATAGCTTTACTTTCTTGGCATTATTCTATTAATTTAGCACGCTAAATACCGAAGAACCAAAATTTCATACCTTGCACCAGCGTGGGGAAGGTCTACAAAAATTATCTCATCAAAACGACGCACCAATTCAGGTGGTAAAAACTCCAATCTATTTACCGTTGCCATTACCAATACTTGCGATGTTCTCTCCTGCATCCAAGTTAAAAACTTTCCTGCTAGTTGACGAGATATACCACCATCATTATCGGAGTCAAAACCAGCAAAACCCTTGTCGAAATCATCAAAATAGAGAACTAAGCCATGTTCTCCGTTAGCATCACAAAACTGTAAAAATTCCCGTAAATTCTTCCTCGATTCATAAGCAGTTGCACCCCGTAATCCACTCCAGTCAGCAGCAACCATCGGTACACCCATCTTCTTTGCTGCAAGTTTCGCACTCAGTGATTTACCGGTTCCTGGTGGTCCCCAAAGTATCATTCCTTTAGGAAAGCTAAGATTGTGCTTTTTAGCCTCTGGTTTAAGTAGCACAGCAGCGCGTTCTAAAATTTCCTCCAATAAGTCCAAACCTCCAGCTTTTGGTACATCAGGTTCATTGATAAATTCGATACCTTGACCTTTTAACTTACTATTTTTGTAAGTCAATACTGCATCTGTCATTTCTTCCAAGGTATGGACAAATCCAGATAAACGACTGAGCAGCATTTCCAATTCCCCAAGTGATAAACCCAGACATGTAAGAATTAGTCTTTCCAACTCATTTTTATTGCTAGTATTTAAGGTAAACTTATTGGTTGCTTGACGTACTTCTGTAATACTCGGAAGGGCATAATTTATGACTGGAATTAAGGGAATTAACTCTGGAGGTAGTTCAACATAATTTTCCAAGCATACAAGTAGTTGTTACCTATTAGTTGCGGCTAGCTCATACACAAAATTTCTCAACATTACGGCTGTTTTAGATGGAAATACACCTGTAACAGTATCGGGTGAAATTGCACCTTCTAAGATGAATATTCCTGGTGCATTCTGGTTTTGCAATAACCAATCTAAACCTGATTTACACTCAATATCTACGGGGATAAGTTGTATGGATTTATTAACTTTTTGTAGTTTGGTATAACCTTGATTCCAGAAATATAAAGGTAGGTTACGATTGTCGGCTAATTTATGCAGGAATTCCAAAATTTTGATTCGTTCAGTGATGGGAGCTTCTACAGCGACAACAGTCTGTTTCTGGTCAAATAATACTGGTAAATCATTAAGTTTCATGATTGATTATAAATAATTCAATAAAGTTGAAGTGATGTATTTTAATGTAGATAACAATAATCAAAAATCATCTTAATAATTTAGTGTTCATGTTCAATTCAATCTGATTTTGGTGGATGCCAACCTGCTAATACCCATTGCTGTCTAACAGTAACTGATATAATGTTATTTAGTTGTAGAGCAATGACTGTTGCTCTACTACAGGCAGTAGTTCCAACAATTTGAGTGCCATCCTCACTCCACTCAAAATGTTTTGACCATTTTTGTTTTCTAGGATTAAATAGCTTTACTTTTTTACTTCTTACTGGGTCGATTGCATCTGTTTGAGTTCCTTTATAATTGTTACACAAACGACAAGCTAACCACAAATTATCTTCGTCATCGCTTCCTCCTTTCGCTTTAGGAATGATATGTTCAACTTCTAAAAGTTTCAAAACATACATCTGTAAACTAAGGCAATAACCACATCTATTATCAGCCTGGGTACGAATTTTTGCCTTGAGTGTTTCTGGTATTGAACTTGAACTCATGACTCTAAAGGTTCCCGCAAACCTCGTCTAACAGCTTCCCGTAAAGCCTGAGCTTTAAGTAATAAGTTTTCTTGATAAATTTGCATTAAAACTAAGAGTTCCGAATGTTCAGCAGTGGTAAGTGTTCCAGCCTGCTGATTATATAGCAATTCCCTTAATCTTTGGTCTTGTTCTGGCTCCATTTGTAATTCTATGAGGGCAATTATTTCTTCATCAGATAAAGACCTAATAGATGAATTTTCTAAGCTTTTTAAAGGTATGGAATGAGGAGATACAGGAATGAGAGAAAGGGCTATTGCTTGTGTCAAAACATCAGCAATATTGCGGTTAGTTAATTTGGCAAAATATTCGGCTTTCTTATAGACTTCATCTGGAAGGTTAAGGGTAATTTGAGTTTCCATATGGCTTTGTATGGTTTATCCAAGAAAGGCAGAAGGAAGAGGGAAGAAGGCAGAAGGGAAAATCCCTTATCCTGAATACCCTAACCTAAGCAAGGGTTTAAGACCCCCATCAAATTGGAAATTTGCTGGCTCTCGTTCAGGAGGGTTTTAGCTTGCTTCCCGCAGGGTATCCCCTTCTAAACTAAAACTTCTTCCTCCTTGCTTCTTCCTTTTTTAAGCTAACTGACGGTACTGACCTAAGTATTTCTATAATATCGCTTTCTTTCTAGTTTTTATGGTAAATAAATTTGGCGATAATTAGCATGTGCCCACTTTACTTTTTCGCTTGTTTGATAGTCCACATCGCATCTGGAGGTAATGATGGTACATTTTTTAATTTATTCAAGAAAGTATAATCTCCTGCAACTTCTGCTACTACTTTAGCTATAATTTTGCAGCAACGATAGGGGTATTTAACTACTTGTTTCTCGCTAAAACGAATCACTATCCAGTTACCGTCGGTAAAGAATTTATTTCTAATATCATCTTTTCCAGGTAATGTTCGTAAAGCTACTAAAGAATATGAAGATTTATTATTAGAAATAGTTGACAAAGAACCAGCAGAATACGGATATGAATTTGGTCGATGGACATCAGCGAGACTAGCAACATATCTCGAAAAGCTAACTGGAATTAAGTTAAGCGGCTCTCAACTAAGGAGAATATTAGAGAGAAAAAAGTACGTTTACCTTTGGGCGAAATACAGCCTAGAGGACAAACAAAATCCTGAGAAGCGTAAATTATTTAAAGAAAAATTATCAGAATATTTAAGAATAACAAAAATAACGCCAGACCGTTTACAAGTATGGTTTTGGGATGAAAGTGGATTTAGTTTAAGAGTTATAAGAAGAAAAAGATGGGGTAAAAAAGGTCGTAGAAAGAAAGTAACTGGGCAACGAAGAAGAGTCAGAGTAAATATAATGGGAGGACTATGTTATCACGATAAAAAACGAATAAATTTTGTTATCAAAAAAGGAGATGCAGACGTATTTTATGAACAACTTACTATTTTATATAACTTAATTTTACAAGAGTGGATAGAGAAAGGAAATAAAATTGAAAGTTTCAATGATGGTTCAGTCAAAATAGTTATTATTTTAGATAATGCTAGCTTTCACAAAAGGAAAGATATTTTAGAAAAGATTGAAACAGAAATGCCAAACTTAATTTTGGAATTCTTACCACCCTACAGTCCAAATTATAATTTAATTGAACTCGTTTGGCATTCAGCGAAAGAATATATAGCTCATAGATTATTTGAATCAATACAACAGCTAGAATAATTATTAAATCAATTGTTAAATCAAGGGGGTCTTATTATTAAATGAGACCGAAAGATTAAAAATAAAGGTAATGCTGTTTATTCAATTTAGCTGCGTAGCAGCTTAGTAACACGTCTTTTACACCCTGCATCGTACACAGGTCGTGGCTTGGAGTAAGTAAGCTAGGCTTACGACCGAAAACCGCTATATCATCACAAATTTTAGTAGGGGCGCGGTTTCCGCGCCCCTAAAAATGATAGAATTAAAGAGCTAATAATTTAAAATTGGGATACTTTTGTGTTTAGAAGTTCTTAATGTCAAATTCACTTATTTCCAATCTCAATCCCCAAAATTGGTCTTTTGACCTCGAATTACTACCACAACCAGTTTATATGGTTGGTGGTGTGGTGCGGGATGCAATTTTGGGTAGAAGTGGGGAATACTTGGATTTAGATTTTGTTGTACCATCCGATGCAATACAGATAGCGGGAAATATCGCCAAAAATTACCAGGCTGGTTTTGTAATTCTCGATCCCGAACGCAAAATTGCTCGTGTAGTATTTCCTGATGCTACCGTAGATATTGCCCAACAAGAAGGGGATAGTTTAGAAACAGACTTGCGTCGCAGAGATTTTACTGTGAATGCGATCGCTTACAATCCCCACACCCAAGAATTTATCGATCCCCTCCAAGGCTGTGTGGATTTAGAAAATCGCACTTTAAGGATGGTATCATCTGCTAATCTAAAAGACGATCCCTTACGGTTATTACGGGCATATCGTCAAGGTTGTCAATTGGGTTTTACAATTGAAGAGAGTACCCAAATAGCCATTCGCACCCTAGCATCTCACATTACTCAAGTAGCAGCAGAAAGGGTAAGGGTAGAATTGGGTTATCTATTGGCTAGTGAAAATGGCACAGCTTGGCTGAAAAATGCCTGGGAAGATGGTTTAATTACCCCTTGGTTTAAATATGCCACCATGGACAGTTTTAGCACCATGGAGATGGTTGATGTAGCAGTAGAGAAACTGACAGAAATTTGGCAGCAATTAGGAGAAGAATTACACAAACCCCTGCGTAATACCATTAAAACTACATTACAGGGAATTGCTAAACTTGCTTGTCTTGTGAACTCAGAATCGGAAATAGCAAAAGTAGAATTAGAGGAACTTACCTATAGTCGTGTGGAAAATAGGGGAGTTACCACAGCTTTGAAACTGTTCCCACAGCTGCATAAAGCTAATATCTCCTTGCGAGAACAGTATTTTTTGTTTCAGGAAGCGAGTTATGTATTTCCAGCTATAGCAACTTTAGCTATGGCACATGGGAAGCTTTTAGATGGGATAGCACCTTTGATTACTCGCTACCTTAACCCTGATGATCTGGTGGCTCATCCCGCTCCATTAATGAGTGGGAAGGAGATTATCATAGCATTAAATATCCCCTCTTCGCCAGTGGTTGGTCAGTTATTGACAGAAATTGCCGTAGCGCAAGCAGAGGGGAAAATTGTGACAAAGGAAGAAGGGATTGAGTTAGCGCGACAGTTAGTAATGAAGTTGGAAAGTAAGGATGTTACCTGGGAATCATAGTCATAACCGCGTTCACCGTGAGTTGTGGTAACTTGCCCAAAATGGGTTAGAAACTCAGTTTCACCTGTAACCATTATGGTGGGTGGACTATCCTTGTTTGAGCACCTGATCTAGCATTTTTCTAGCGGGTTGTGCTTTGGCTAGTGCTGCTTGATGGTCACTATAAGCGCGAATAAGACGAGAAAGACCACTGACTCCTGTTTTGAGTTGGTCAAGTTCTTCTCCAGTAACTATTTCTCCATCAAGCATTCGCTCAATTAAGGGTTTGATATCCCCCACATCCTGTCGAATTTTTTGCAGCTTTTCTATTGTACTGAGTAAAGCTTTAAGTGAGCTTAAAATCTCATCAATATCTTGAGAATCCTTTATGGTTTCAGAGGAATCTTGCATTGTTACCACCTCTTGAGCATCTGCAACAGAGGACAATTTTTCTGTATCCCTTTGTGTTTTCATCCCGTTTGTTTGTGCCATAAGTCCTGACTCCAGAAATTTATCAAGGGTTTATTCTTTTATCGCTAATCTCAGGCTACCAAAAATCTATTGCACTGAATTGTTGCATTAAATTTATCTTCATCAATCCCAAGATTTTTTCACAAAAGACTAGCTTTTTCCAGAAAATTGCTGTATTATTTTTAGTTTATTCAACATTTTATTTTTTCAGACCCAATGATTTTGTCCTAAAGATGATAGAAATAATTTAGCATTGCTTTGAATATATGTTATAATTACCGGGCTTTTATTATACATAGTTTGATACATTTAGAATCAAATGAAATTAATCAAAAAATCAGAAAAACTTCTCCTGGATAAAATCAAGAAAATAGAGGAATCATCAGAGCAAAGTATTCACACAGATACTGAGGAAATTCTAGAAATAATTGTTGAAAACAAGCCAGTAATAAATGTTCTAGAGAGTGGAATCTCTAACTACATTCCAGTGCGCGATAATCCTATAGTCCAATCTGTTGGTAATTCAGGGTGGCAGATTTCTGATATTTGGAGAGATATCAGAGTTGATAGTTTCTGTGATTAATAGACCTCTCCGAAAATTACATATCAATCCTGACTGCACAAGGCTTTTACATTATTTCTCAAAGATGTCTAATAAAGGTCTTGGCATTAATATTAGTACTGTATGAACACAGACCGACAACTGTGTTCATTAATCAAACAATTTCCTTTAATAAACGCATATCTATAAGCAACTGCAATGGCAACAAAATAAAATCAAAATCGTGGGTAATAATTTAACCCTTGAGGATTTAATTGATGGTAGTCGCTGTTTAGTTGAAGGTATTATTTGTCAAAGGGAAGGAAGAGAGAAGAAGGAAGAGGGTTTGAGCAGTTTTATGCTTGGAAGAAGCTTGCACTCCTACCAAACTTTATCCGTCGTAAACAACGCTTAACCTGTATCCAATTGAGTTGTTAGAAGATTTGTTCAATTTATTGGGCACACAAACCATTATTGTTTGCATTTCATCAACTTCATTCATTGCTGAGCGAAAATAGTTGAGGTTCACGCTTCTAAACCAACTCATGCGTGCAATTAGAGCGTTGTGTATCAAGTTCTCTGAAGCTGCCTAAAGCTATTT
>JAAUYH010093651.1_pt1 | contig 11800 bp, 7 predicted proteins | sample 7278061 | NCBI WGS metagenome assembly JAAUYH01 (sample SAMN14350203, study PRJNA611818) | marine sediment metagenome | isolation source: surface marine sediment (0.6m) | place: French Polynesia: Moorea | collected 2018-08 | reverse complement strand
CTCTTTTTGAGAAATAATTGCTAAAGTTTTGATTTCAAAGCGATCGCCAATACAAGCTGCAAGTTGTAAAACTTTTTGGACTTCTCGGCTTAATTTTTTTATCGATCGCAATAATAATTCCACTACATTTTCAGTAATGTCTCGCTTTTTAATTTCTGCCAAATCCCATTGCCAATTTCTTTCTAAACAGTTGAAATATAAAAGATTTTCTTGCTGAAGCGATCGTAAAAATTGATTTATAAAAAACGGATTGCCGTTAGTTTTAGCCAAAATTAATTCTCCTAATCGATCGGTTGCTTCAGGAGAAGATTTAAAACTATCTTTAATTAAATTGTTGAGATCTAATAATCCTAAAGGAGCAAGAGATATTTGCTCTATTTTTACTCCGGCTTTTTCAATTTCATTTATAGTCGTCATTAAAGGATGTATTGGAGTTACTTCATTATCGCGATAAGCTCCAATTAATACCAAACAATCGTTTTCTAATTCTTTAATTATTAGTTCAATTAATCGCAAAGATGGGCGATCGACCCATTGCAAATCGTCTAAAAAAATTACTAAGGGATGTTCTTTACGAGCAAATATTTTAACAAAATTTTTAAAAACGATATTAAAGCGATTTTCTGCTTCTTTAGGTGGCAAAGTAGGTATTTCATTTACCTGACTGACAATTAGTTCTAATTTAGGAATTACCTCAATAATTACTCCAATATTAATCCCTAAAACTGCTAACAATTTTTCTCGCCATTGCTGCAAACTAGCTTCAGTTTCGACTAATAAATATTCAATTAAATTACTAAAAGCTTGGACGATCGCACTGTAAGGAATATCTTTTTGATATTGGTCAAATTTACCTTCAATAAAATAACCTTTTGCTGCGGTAATAGATCGATATATTTCTTTGATTAAAGCTGATTTACCAATTCCAGAATAACCCGATATTAAAATTGTCGCACTGGTATTATTTTCCCCATTCCTGGCTCGAGCGAAGATTTTTAATAATCTCTCAATTTCTTTTTCTCTACCGTATAATTTTTGAGAAATTTGAAAGCGATCGGAAATATCTTGACTGGCTAATTGAAAATTTTTTACTGTTTTACTATTTTCTAATTGCTCCAAGCAGGTTGCTAAATCTGCCTTAATTCCCCAAGTCGTTTGGTATCTTTCATCAGGATTTTTTGCCATTAATTTCATGAGTATATCTGACAAAATCAATGGGATTTTTGCATTAGATTGTGCGGGGGATTGGGGAATTTCAGCTAAATGGCAATATAATAATTCTAATAAATCATCTTTTAAAAAAGGTTTTTGATTCGCGAGTAATTCGTAAAAAGTTACCCCCAAAGAATAAAAATCGGTTCGATAATCCAAAGCTAGATTAACTCTACCTGTTTGTTCTGGAGAAATATAGGCTAACGTTCCTTCTAAAATTTGAGGATTTTTTAAAGTTGGATTTTCTTTTGGTAAAACTGTAGCAATGCCAAAATCGATAATTTTTACTTCTTTTGTGGTTGGATTGTAAACAATATTGGCTGGATTAATATCTTTATGAATAATATTTTCTCGGTGAATTTCTTGCAAACCTAAAGTTATTTTAATTGCTATTTCAAGAAATTCTCTAATACTGAATTGATGCTCTTTTAATAATAAATCTAGCGATCGCCCGCCAAAGTCTTCAAAAATAATGACTAAAGTATTTTGGTATTTTACTAAATCGTAAGCAACGATCGCATTATCGATCTTCAAATTGCGGGTAATTACATATTCTTGTTTGTAGCGCGTTAATTCTTCCGTACTAGGATAGTCGGGATTGAGAAATTTTAAAATGACGGGCAGATTAGATTCTGTTTGAATGCCTCGATATACTAACGAGTTACTACTTTCATAAACTAGATCGAGAATTTTATATCCAGCAAGAAAGATTGTCATATCTTTAGTTATAAATTTGTGCGATCGCATTAACTTTATCATCGATCGCATTCATATATGAGTTTATTTAATTACCAAGAGTTTGATGAAAGTTAATTTAACCCCGCTTTTAAATCGCTTTTTATTCAAAAAAAAAGAGCCAATCAAAGACACAATTACGATTGTCAAAATTCTGTTATATCAATTCCTTAAAATAAAACTACAGATCTATTTTAATAATCTATTGTCTATTGCCTATTGCCTGTTGCCTATTGCCTATGACCTATAATCACCGAAGTGTAGCAACTCTAAACAGAATTGGTATTAGTAATAAATATTGTAAAATTAAGAGACAAAAAAGCTTGTATTAAAGAGAAAGATCGCGACAAAATGAGCGTACCCAGAACAGAATATCTTCAGCGTCGGCAAAAATTGATGGAAAAAATTGGCAACGGTACCGCGATTTTCCGTAGTGCTTCGCTGGCCACAATGCATAATGATGTAGAGCATATATTCCGCCAAGATAGCGATTTTTTCTATCTTACAGGTTTCAACGAACCAGAAGCAGTAGCGGTATTAGCCCCCCATCACCAAGAACATCGTTTTATCTTGTTCGTACAACCCAAAGATCCGCAAAAAGAAACTTGGACTGGTTACAGAATAGGAGTAGAAGCGGCAAAAATAGAGTATGGTGCAGATGCAGCCTATCCGATCGCGGAATTAGAAGAAAAACTATTCCAATATTTAGCTAAAGCCGATCGCATTTACTATCATTTTGGGCGCGATCGCGACTTCGATCGGACGATAATCGGTTTTTGGCAAAAATCGATCGCAATGTATCCTAAAAATGGCTACGCAGCAACAGCCATAGAAGATACTAATTTTATCCTTCACCCCCACAGACAAGTCAAAAGTGCTGCTGAAATAGAAATGATGCGGAAAGCCACTGCCATATCTGCACAAGCACACAACCGGGCCCGAGAATATGCTAAGCCAGGACATTACGAGTATCAAGTGCAAGCAGAAATAGAACATATTTTCCGCCAACAAGGGGCGATCGGCCCGGCATATCCTTCGATTGTTGCCTCTGGAGCGAATGCTTGCATTCTACATTACATCGAAAACGATCGCCAGATGGAAGAAAACGATCTCTTATTGATCGATGCTGGTTGTGCTTGCGGCTATTATAACGGCGATATTACGCGAACTTTTCCCGTCAGTGGCAAATTTACCCCCGAACAGAAAGCAATTTATGAGATAGTGTTAGCAGCTCAATTAGAGGCGATCGCAGCAGTCAAACCTGGTAATCCTTACAATCAATTCCACGAAACTGCTGTTAGGGTTTTAGTCGCAGGATTGATCGATTTAGGTTTGTTAGTCGGGGATATTGACGAAATAATTAAAGAAGAAAAATACAAGCCTTTTTATATGCATAAAACCGGACATTGGTTGGGTTTAGACGTTCACGATGCGGGAGGATATAAAAACGGGCCCGATTCTTGGCAAATTTTACAACCAGGTCATATTTTAACTGTCGAACCGGGTATTTATATTGCACCGGATCTAAAACCAGCAGAAGGTCAACCAGAAGTTCCTCAAAAATGGCGCGGAATTGGGATTAGAATTGAAGACGATCTTTTAGTAACTCAAGACGGTCACGAAATTCTAACTGCAGCCGTTCCTAAAGCGATCGCAGATTTGGAACATTAACCTTTGATTGAGCTTAAAAATTAAGCCGGAATTGTCTCGAATCAATACCTACTCTATGGAGAATAAATTATCAGTTAAAAGATGTGACATAGAGTAGGATTTCGAGTTAAATAAACTCAATTTAAAGAACAATAGCGATCGACAAAGATACGACCTTGTTTTTCTGCCGCGTAAGCAGTCGCAAAAATATTTGCTGGTTTGTAAATACACAAAGTTATCGGATCGATACCGCAATATTCGTAGGAATTATCTGCAGAAGAATAGATAACGAGAACGATTCTCTCGATGCGAATTATTTTGACTAAGTTCATCTTTTTTGTTGTTATCTAGAATACGATTGGGTGAAAAAATTAGATGCAAGATTTTAAGAAAAAACTTTGCTGTTTAATCTCAATTTCTTTTATCTAGCAGGGGAAACACTCAAAAAATCGATCTAGCAACCAAATAAGTTGTGTAATTCACAGTAGTAGAGGTATCTAAATAGTCTGTATTCTCTGTGACAAGAATAAAAGGGTTTTTAACTTCTGGCATTTGGGTTTAAGTCTTCTCTTCATCGATCGAACTTATGAAGAGTCTGCATTTCAAAATAGTTTAAATCTACTTTTAAAATGACCCTCTGCCGTCTTTAATATTTTAAACTTGTTAATTTGAGAGGGAAAAACTATTTGCTAACCATTAATAGGATCGAATCCAAGTAATCGGCAAATTCTGAGAAGAATTATCTGTATAAGTATCAAAATTAACTTGACTTTCTTTATCTAAAACTTCTTCGACTCGACTATACAAATCTTCAGCTTCTCCGGCGGAATTACCAATACAAGTCAAGCCTAATTTACCAAACTCGGAAAGCGCGCCCATTAGATGAAATACACTGCCTGTTTTAGTGCTACTATCGAAGTGTAAATTATGTTTTGCGATGATATCCATTAAATCTTCTGGTAGCAATCCCCGATACTTTTCTTTCTGTAAATTATCAGAAGCAATGTAATATTTAGCACGATCTTCTTGAGAGTAAAAACAGCCATTAGTGCGATCGTAATTACCATTAGTTAGAAATTTTAAAGTCATAAAAGGATGGGTCGTACCTCCTTTACGCAAGTTAATTTCAATAGCTTGAATGTCCCAAGAATTGTCATCTTGACGTACTGCTAAAAAATCTACTGCATAACTTTCGATCGCACCTTTTTTAGCTAAAGCAATTCCGGCCTGAATCCCCATTTCTTGAATTTGCAAGCGATAGCTAGCTTCTGCTGGAAAGCGACAACCGAGGTAAATTTGACCGTCAGGCCCCCCTAAAATTTGATCGTGAGTCGAAAGAACTTGAACTTCGCCGTTGGGGGTAATATAGCCTTGAAAACTGGGGGAATATTTTTCTTCTCCTTCAATAAAGCATTCGACGATCGCCCCTAGTTTGAGAATGCGATCGCAAAATTTATCCCAAGTTTCATTCGGTGCTTGAAAGCGCAAATCGGGTAAACTATTCTTAATTGCGGATAATCTTTCCGAATGGCTAGCAAGACCTGGAGCATAGGCTTTAATCGGTTCTAGATCTAAGATTGCGTTTCCTTCGCCGGAAAAACCTTCATTTAATTTCACTACCATTCTTTTTAATTGGGGTTGTCTTTCCCAAAGTTGGGTAGCCGATAAAACTAAATCTTCGACATTAGTTAGTTTAATACTGCCATCGGGATGGGGAATATTTGATTCGGCGAAAATCTCTCGAGAACCACTTTTAGAACCCCAGTAAAGCAAATTAGGAGAAGCTGCTAGTAAAGGGATGCCTAATTTTAAAGATAGTTCTTGCTCTAAAATAGTTGAATTGTAACAAACCATATAAGATTTGCCGGGTCGCAAGGATCTTTTAATTTTCTCGACGAGACGAGGACGTTCTAAAATTTTTTGAGTGAGGGGTTTGAGAGAGCCGTCGTAAGTAGATAATAATAACAGGCGATCGCGGGCGTGAGATAGGGGAATTCCGGGTAATAATTGTAAATAATAATCGACGACGATCGGACAAAGGGGTATTGCAGAGACGTAAATGATGCGAGTGTTGGGGTTTCGCAAGCGAATTAGGGAAAACAATAATCTTTCTTCATAATGCAGCAGTCCGGCGACTTTTGCTGCTACGCTCTGATCTACACTAAATGATGGTACGACTAAAATATCGCATCCTTGAGGGTCAAAAAGATCTAAGCCATAAGCGCGATCGCGCAATTTGCTCTGCAGTTCTTCAAATTGACCGTTTTTTCTCGAGCAGTAATGATATCCCGTATCTTCGAGCATCCCTCTAATTTCCCTCTTTTTCCCATTCGTCAATAATTATAAAGAAATCGAACAGATCGGTTTGATAAAATAGCTCTAGAGAGGTAAGAGGTTAGGATAACTTAATATTATTGAACAAATTTCAATATAAACCGGGCGTTTTGGCAAAAAACGTTGTCAATATTTAGATAATTTAGGGAAGTAAGGCAAGAAGGCAATAGGCAAGAGGCAAGAGAAGTTTTGTCAATTACCTGGCGATTAACTGGGTTTGTAATATTCGTGATTTAAAAAAGGCAAACTAATTAGTTCCGCGCTTGTTTCCCCCACTGTTACTTTTTGTCCTGCAGTAGCTGCTTTAGTTTTAACGTAAACCAAGCCTCTAAATACACCATCTTCAATTTCAGCAATGCTGGTTAATTTGCCTACTTTCGCCTCTTCTAAAGTGACGATCGCACCGGAAGGTATTTCTCGGTCTAATTTTACACCCCAGAGCCTTTGTTTTACCCCTTGATAGGTATTTAACCTGGCAATGGTTTCTTGTCCGATATAACAGCCTTTCTCGAAGGATATCGCCCCCATCAATCCTGCTTCGAGGGGATTGTATTCTTCAGTTAATTCGCGATCGCTTGCGGGCCGGCCCTGAATGACGCGCAATTGTTCCCAAACCCGATCGCCGATCGGTTTTGCTCCGGCTTCGATTATTTTTGACCATATTTCTGCACTTTTGTCAATAGGAACGATAAAATTGTAACCGGCAATCCCTAAACCGTTTCCGACTGCAACTGTGAGTAAAACATCTCCGATTTCGATCTGACAGTGAGATGCTTCTGGCTGACCTAAAATAGTTTCTAGGGATAATTTTTGAACGATCTCGTCGCTTTGCGGCCCGATTAAAGTGAAAATAGCAAAACGATCGGAAATATCGGCTAATTCTACTTTATCCATCGGAAATAAATAGCGATCCATCCATTGCATCAACTGCTGACGACGGTTGGGGGAAACTAAAACGAGAATAGCATCTTCAGTAAGATAAACCGCAGCCAGATCGATAGTTCGGCCGGTAGAATTAACAAAAATCGTATCGCAACCAGATCCGCTTTTGAGGGATTCAATGTTATTGGTAGTTTGATTGTGGAGAAAACGCAGGCGATCGTCTCCGGTTAATTTTATCAAGCCCCAATTACTGCGATCGCACAAAACAACTGCTGTCGTTGCTGCATTCAAACCAGCGCGATCGTCACCAAAACTTACAGGTACTTTTGCATCTTCTGTCAATATTGCTCCTGCTTTAGTTTGAATCTCTCGTAGTTTCTCCTGGCTCATTTATTTTCTGCTGGTAAACTAGCAAATACTTGTTTAATTAACTGTTGGGTTTTAGTCTCTAAACTTTGCCAATCAACATCTCTACCGGTTTCGTCTAACAAATTAGTATCGATTTCGACTAACTGAGTGGCAGCAGCTTCATCTTCAGATTCATCTGCCCTTATAGGATTATAATCACAGAAGCAAATTTGAAAACATAAATCCCAAATATTAATTTCCACCGATCGCTCTTTTTGGCTCAAGGATAATTGATACCCTGGGATGGGGGTAGTAATTTCTTGATAATTTCCTTGCCAAGAAGATGTTTCTAATTCTTTACGGAGATTATCTAATACCCTAATGAAAGTGGGTTGCATTAAAACTTGTGCTTGTTGCCAAGAAAGAGTATCTTTAAATTTTGGTTTCATGTGCTACAAGAGTAGGTATTAAGTTTCAAGAGTAGGACATAGAGAAATCAATGCGAGTCAACGAGGATTATTACCAAATTCTTGAATTATCTGCCGATGCGACTTTAGAAGATATTAAAGCTGCTTTTCGTCGTCTGGCTCGTTCTTATCATCCTGACTTGCATCCTAACAATCCTGAATTTTCAGAAAAGTTTAAATCGATTGCTAGAGCATACGAAATTCTCCGCAATTCTTATTCTGGGAATTCTAACGCGTCGACCCAAGATAATACAAGCAGCGAACATTATCAAGATTTTTACGTGCGCGGAATTCAATTATCTTTAGAAAGGGATTATCAAAAGGCTATTGAGAATTTTAGCTTCGCGATCGCCCAAAAAAATGATTTTCTTCCGGCTTATTTAAAAAGATGCGAAACTCTTTATAAATTGGGAGACGATCGCGATGTTTTAAAAGACTGCGAAGAATTATTAAAAATTGATGCTAATTGTCTTGAAGCCTATTATTATCGCGGGCGATCGCGCTATCGTCTCGGTTATGCCAGTTCTGCAATTGAAGCTTATAATAATGCGATTAAAATTGCTAATAATTACGCCGATGCCTACTATCATCGCAGTTTGGCTTACTTGGAGATAGAAAAGTCTGATTTAGCGATCGCAGATTTAAAAATAGCCGCTCATTTATTTCAAGCGCAACAAGATTATAGCGGCTACCAATTAGCAAGAGATACGTTAAAAAAATTGCAACGCAGCAATAATATATTATTCTCTTTTAGCAGTTTATTTAACAATATATTGTTATCTTTTACTAAGTTTCTTTTTAATCCTGTTGGCGAACTTGCACCATTTTTTGCCAAGCTAAATGAAAAAGCAGCAATTTATAAGGGCATTTACTACGCGATCGTTGCCGATTTATGTTTTTTACTTGGAATATATTTAAATCGAGATAGTGCGCTCGATTTTTCTTTTTTAAAATTGGCGATCTTCGGCTTAATACCTTTTATTACTCTAGTTAGTATTAATGCAATCTTACTTTTAATTTTAGCTCGCGCTAATAGTTGGTCTAAAGTTATTTTTGTTGCTGGTGCGGCTGTTTTACCTTTAGGCTTTCTCGGATTAGTTGATAGTTTGTCTTTACCTACTAGCATAATGCTAATTTTTGCTGTTTTTGCTTGCTGCTACACTATTCTTATTTTATATACTAGTTTGACTCAGATTTTAAATTGCTCCGAAGCAACAGCCGCATTTATCTTGCCGATTATTTTATTAGTAAATGGTTGGGTGTGTTATCAGTTTTTCATTGCGATCGCATAGTATTTTAAATCGAGGTAAGTAAATTATAATTAAAATCCCGATTCTACTGCGATCGATAGGATTAAAATATAATATCTACTTAAAAAATAATTTATATCGCCAAGTTTTAATCTCTGAAAAAAACTGACACAAGCATTCAGAAATAATATTTTAAGGGCGATATATTTTAGCTGCGTATCAGTTAGAAAAATGTTACCCGAATCCGAGCGCGAAATCTATATAAATTTAACATTTAAAAGCTCCAAAACCGAACTTTTAGAAGGGTTAGATGCTCTGCTAAATTTGGGCTTAATTGACGAGAAAGCAGTAGCAGATATTGCCCGAAATGATTTGTCTTGTCTCTTACCAGAACGAAAACCCAAAATAGTAACCCAAGATAGCATTATTAGTTTAAAACAACCTAGCTCAACTCCAGAAGTAGAAGTAATATTTATTAACGAAAATAGGGCAGGAGAAGAAAAAGAAGAGCCAGCAGCAGAAGTATTTATTAACGAAAATAGGGAAGAAAAAGAAGAGCCAGCAGCAGAAGTATTTATTAGCGAAAATAGGGAAGAAAAAGAAGAGCCAGAAGAAGCAGTAAGAGCAGAATTATTTCAAAGCGACGATCTACTGAATATCCTCTTTCAAGTTTGGCAGTCATTAAAAGATGAATTCAGCATACGCTGGTTGCTGTTTTTAGGCGTATTCTTGGTAATGGTATCTTCAGGGGTACTAGCTGCAACGCAGTGGCAAAGATTCCCTGCTGCGGGACAATATCTGATTTTATGGAGTTATACCTTGGTTTTTTGGGGGACTACTTTTTGGGCCGCTAAACAAGACTCTTTACAATTAACCACGCGTACTTTAGAAACGATCGCCCTGTCTTTAATACCCCTCAATTTTTGGGCGATCGATAGTTTAAATTTATGGAACAATTTTGTCGGATGGTTAGTAATAGCGATCGCAGCCTTTAGTTTGACGGCAATTTATTTAATTCAAAACCAACAAAAACAGAATTTACCTTTATTATTAAATTTCCTCTTATTGTCTTATCTCCACTGGGGTTGGAGCGAGCCTAATTTAGCTTTAATAGCAGTACATATCGGCGCGATCGGCACGACTTTTACACTATCTTTTCTAGTCGGTAAAAATTTCTCAGAAAATAGTTTTCAAATTAAACTAAATCGAGGATTAATAATATTTGCTCTGGCTGTTTTATTAATAAGAGCTATTTTTATTTCTGCTATTCCGATACAAGAGTTAGCTTTAGCTATTGGTTTGTGTGGTTGGCTGTTAACTAAAGGGAAAAAATTAGCCAAAGAATCCCTCGAAAAAAATTTAGCAAAAATTGGCACTATTTTACTCTTTATAGCTTGGTTAGTTTCTATTAAACAACCAATTCCCTGGCAAGCTACCCTGATTAGTATTTTGGCAATCGAATATTGTTTCAGACAGTTACAGCAAAATTGGTTGCTTCGAGATTTATTAGCAATATTTGCGATCGGTTTGCAGACATATTTATTGTTAGGGTATTTAATTCCACCGCAATTAAGATCGAGCGCGATCGCGAATCTAGTTTCTGTTACTAATTCTTCGGCTTATCCAGAATACACTTTATACAGTATGAGTCTATTTCCTTATCTTCTTTGCTGTCTGGGAATGACTAACTGGTTGTATCGCAAAAAGAAAACATATCTAGCTATTTTTGGGGAATGGATAATCCTCATATTTGGCATCTTTTTGACAGGAATTAGTTTTGCTAACCCAATCGCGCGATCGCTCAATCTTTTCCTTTCTACTGCTACTTTATTCTATGTTTCGATTCGTCGCACTCCTACTAGAGTTACTTTAGTTTATTTAACTCATATTTTAGGAATAGGGACGATCGCTGCTTCAATTGATTATTGGTTTCCCAATTTAAGCACCCAAGTTTGGGCAAATATCTTAATCGCATTAATGGCGCTCGAATGGATAATTTTTACTGGGAAGACACGAAACTATTTTCAAAAAATATGGCAAGAAAGTTGTTGGTATTTTGGTTTAGCATTAGCAGCGATCAGTTACATATTATTGTTAGATCGTGCTGCTAATTTTATCTTTCTAAAAGAAGCGACTTTTTTATCGGCTTTATCTTGGTTACTCGTTCCAATAACTTTAACAATAGTAGCTATTAGAGTCGAAGCAAAAAGAAAAACATCTCTAATTTGGTTGAGTAGTGGTAGTGCGATCGCGGTACAACTTTTAACTATTTGGCAACCACCAGCAATAAGATTATTTAGCCTGAGTGTTGCTAATGTTTTGATGTTAATTAATACTAGTTATGGCAAAAAATTAAACCTGGCAAAGATTAATATTGGTTTTGCTTTAACTTTTATTCTGGCTTTAGTTTGGGAAAGGATATCTCTAGGAAATTTGTGTTTGCTCGGAGCGATCGAGCTAATTATTTTATGGGTTTCGGCCCGCTATCTTGGCAATAAAAAGGGCACTTTAGCAACCATATATTCAAAAGCGGCTGACTGTTGGGGCTATTTTATTTGTATATCGGAGTTGTCGATATTTACTCTTAATTACGTTGCAGAAATTAGTTTGTATTTTGAAAATACTTACACTTGGCAATATCTAGCTGCACCGATTTTAATTGGTAGCGCGATCTTATACCGCTCTCAAAAAGACAGAATAATTAATATTATTTGGTTGCTGGGTTTGTGTGCAAGTGCGACGCTAATGTTAACAATTTGGCAACCAACGGCAATTAAATTATTAGCTTTGAACTTTGCTACTGGTTTAATGCTAGTTAACAGTCGCAACTCGCAAAATCAAGAGCTATTTCCTATTATTAATTTAGGTTGGGGGATTGGTTTTGTTGCAGCTTTATTTTGGGAGGAAATATCTGGAGGAAAT
>JAAUYH010008107.1_pt1 | contig 11800 bp, 11 predicted proteins | sample 7278061 | NCBI WGS metagenome assembly JAAUYH01 (sample SAMN14350203, study PRJNA611818) | marine sediment metagenome | isolation source: surface marine sediment (0.6m) | place: French Polynesia: Moorea | collected 2018-08 | reverse complement strand
CTCGTCACATTCTTCCCTGCTGGCCTCAATCCTGCGTTCCGCATCGATTTTATACTCCCTTGGCTTATTTTCTGCTGTTTTCAATTTCGTTCTGAGCGATTTCAGGATATCGTCCGGGTCGTCGCTGCCGAGGTCCATGAGTTCGGCGTCGGCGACAGCCTCGCTGGTCTGCCACTTTTCAGGTTCCTCTTCTACTCTGTCGTTGAGCGATGACACACGTCGGTTTAACCCTTCTTTCTTGTGCTTGAGAGCGCTCAGCTGTCTGTTCAGCTGGCAGATTTATTCCTCCTTCAGGTTTAGGGCTCTTTCTTGTTCGTTCTGTTCTTTTTCTTTTGTGGGGATTGTCTGGTGCAGTTCTGCAAATCATTGCTCTAATGCCTTTCCAGCGCCGCATACATGCTCCAGTTCCAGCCGTTTCTCTTGCGCTTCTCCTTTGAAGGCTTCGTTCTTGTCTTGTAATTCCGCGACCCCCTTGAATTGGTCACGGATTAAATTCAGGAGTGCCATCTTGTCGAGACGTGCTAATCCGTTTATATCGATGCCTTCTGGTTCTTTCAGCTGATCCACTGACTGCTCCGCATCGTTAGCTTGCGCTGCTTCACGGTTGAAGAATGCCGAGATTTCTTCAGTGTGGGCCACGACGAGGTTGAGAAAATTTCTGCCATAAATGTTTTTGCTGCACTTCTTATTTCAGCACTTTACGTTCAGAAAGCCGGCCTCGTTTACCCCGTTTTTTCTGAGCAGCGCTTTCTGGTTGCAGCCTAGGCATGGAAGTAGTAGAATCGCAGCTGATTCGACCACCTTAGTCGCGAATGCAGAAGCTTGCGTTTTTAGGCCCCTCTCCCCCAAAGAGTATGTGCTCTTACTGGGAATTGGCTTAGAAATGATTTTCCTCCTTCCCACTCCTCAGTGCGTTCACTTTGTTCGGCGGATGGATATACCTTTTTCCTACCTTTTGGGGGGTTATTGATCAGATCCTCAAAATCGTCGTCGTCTTCTTCGTTTCCCGATTTCTGTGCACTATACGTTACGGCAGCGTCTAGGCTTTCCTGGCCGTAGATGCTTGGAAGCACCAACGCGGCTTTCCCATGGTTACCTTCGCCCGGTTTCGGGATCCCAGTTTGGTCATTTTCCACTCCGCGTCGGGTACCCACATGGTTGTTTTCATGTTCATTGCTTCCGACCCGTGATTCTCCGCTGTCCTGTGTTAGGATTTCTCCTCTGCCAGCGTGTGGGGTAGATTCACTCGTCTGTCTCCGTTCTTGGGTAAATTGACGCGGCGCGCTGGAATCTGGTGTCCGATCATCTTGTTCCTCCTGCGTTCTCGCATTAGCACGCCTTCTATCGTTTCCCGGATCCGGTGGGTCTCCAGCTGCATCCATACCCAGCCAGAATCCTAAAAAAATTAAAAATTCGTGGATTCAATGCCACGTGTCAGATAAGCCTCCGAAATGTGTCTGTTTTCGGGGTTCTCTGGCCTTGAATGCAGTTTAAAACAAGGCTCTTTAATCGAAGCGAGATTTCAATCCACATAACCATCATATATATATATATATATATATATTTCCATCTACCATAGAACACTCGCGACTTGGAACTGGTTCGAGGTTGTTTGAGTTCACATGCAGAACGCGGTCAATGCAGGCACCCCAATCGATATAGAAACAACCCTTTTCAAATCTTGAAAACTAGGAACTAGTTCAATTAGCCCATAAAATTTTAATGCAAGTGGGAAGATAATGGGCTTCAGTTCAATTTCTGCCCAATTGTAAAACCTCGAGTTAAGTGCAGGCTTGAAAATGAAGCCACCGCAGCTCGAAGTGGATCGGGCAGCACGGGATAAGTGGATAAGTTACGGTACAGCTACATTGAATCGATCCACTGATGAGATAAGACGATTCTGAAGTGTCCATTGAACAGTACATATTTAATTAATTTTACACGTAGCCGAATTGGTCCGTTGTGGACTGTACCTTAAAATTCCACCCACGCACGTCTTGATTCTCCAGAGCAAATAACCAACGAAGTAATAATTATCAATTTTCATTTATGGATCGGTTTTTACGACAAATTCTAGCAAAGGGATTCTGTTTGATGGCTTCGAACCCACACTTCTGCTATTCGTGAACTTCCCTTCAACGCTTCTAAGCTCTCTAGAAGAACTGACCTGTTTCATGAACATATTTAGCAACGTTCCTTTCACAATCCGTCCGGAAAAGAAACGGAAGATCTTAAGAATTCGCTTCGTTCCTGTCTTCTATTCACGTTGAAATATTGATCAGATTTTAGACTTCATACCATGCCAGTGTCTATCCGAATAGTGCAGAAGCTATCCGAACTTTTTTACTTAGATTTTTCAGAGCCAACGGTAATATCTGGAGCTCTGGTTCCTTCTCGCTAAGCTTAGTTTTTCATGCAGGTCCAGAGTTTGGAGCCTGGGTACATTTCGGAAACGTACTTACCCCACAAAGTGAAGCTTCTGCAATTCGGCTTTTTCTCCTCAACGTTTATGGCCATCGGCGAAGGTGAAAGCGACACCTTCTCTTCTTGTACCGGATCCTTTTCCTGGGGCACCTCAACAGGTTTCGGTGCACTGCCTCTCAGGAAATCGCTGAGAGCCGACATACAGTGCAATATCTGCGCGCACAATACTCGCCCGTTATCTGCAACATATGCGCCTGTTATCACACTCGCGAATCGCTCCCTGATGATGTTTTGTAGTGGCCGGGACTCTTCTTGCACTGGTTCATACAGTAACACGCAGGGTTCTTCGAGTCGAAGTTGTACGCAATGTTCTCACCGAACGCACGCATCCCACATGGCAGCGTGATCGAGCCAATGTTTTGATGCTTCAGACTCTTCATGCGATCGAGTGTACGAGAATAGCCAGTGGTGTTTTTCAGCATACCTTTGGATCCCATTGCGAGCGGTGCAACTCTAGCATCTTAGCGAATCGTTTTGGTCCAAGAAAGGCAATCAGCATTCCAGCACTCGACATCATCCTTCATCCAGTCATACATTTTCGCAGGCTTAGGTAGATCTGGGCTTCCTCTTCCGTATTGTATAATTGCACTGGAGTACGAAGAAAATTCGAGCATTCCCGCATTTTCTTTATTTCTGCCGAATTTTATGATTTTTTAATCGGCAATTTTTTTCGTATACACGACTTGTACGATTACAGTGTCGTAAGAATCCCATACTCCGTATCCAATCCCGGAAATGGCTACTGCAGAGGGTCTATGCTCCTTTCGTGAGATAATACGTTCTGTTGGACGGGGCGGAAAGCTGATGATATTTGCAATTTTGAATCAAAGCTACTTAGGCCTATATTAATATTGTATTTAAATTATTCTCTCTATTTTAGCAATAGGAAGCTTCAGCGTCTTTCATTCGTTCCCCACAATGATCTTATTGACCTGTTGCTGTATCTACTCGAGGACGAAAATTGCCATTTTTTGTATAGCCAATCTAATTTTCCATGGGATACGCATAAAAGCTCGAAAATTTGGAAAGTATTTCTAATTTTTCAAAGTAGTGCCACTGTCGCCTTCTATTTGCATTTGAATTTTCCATGAATCGGCAGTTGCTTGATGAAATTTTTGGCCTTGAATTTGTGTTCTACAAAAATTTTCCAGGAAGAATAATACGTACTATGGAATAATCGGTAATAGACATTTTCAAGCCTTCGAAAAATCGAACATCTACGCACTAGCTAAACAAATCTAAGAGTAATTAGCGAGGCTTCGGGAATCATTGATTGAAGTCGGTTTCGCTACATTTAGATCCTCTGATATTCGAAGTGTATTATATTGCGACGAATCCCATTTCACTAATTGCCGTAAACAGCAATCGAAATCTGTCCGCCTCATTTGACGTAGCAGGCATTTCTAACTGCAGAGTTCAGACATTCAGAAAAGTTAGACATAAATTCCGATACCGTGGCCGCTTCATTACTGAACCTATTTCTCAAGCTGAACGGTTGTCTTCGACATGATTGAAAGTGCAGAGCGACTGTATTATATTACTAGATTTCCTACATTCGTTGGACGTAAATTAGCAGAAGTACGTCACAGTGGAACCAAGAACTATCATATGCGTAGGATTTTGAGCTATCGTATAGCGCATGGTCCTATACCGCCCTCTTTAGAGTGCGACGCTGCACACGTGTACTGCACTACACGTATTCAAATTCTCACCGCCGTGAAAATGTCGTCGGCATGATACGTTGTACTCGTACGACGTTAAAAAACGATGTGCACGTTAAGCCATTTTTCTTCGGATACAGGAAATCACCACACTTAGTGAAATTGAAAACATGTAATTCATGGTTTTCGCATGGCATTGCAATCAGAGAGATTGTCTTTCCCATCCAGTCACTGCAATCTCACACGAACATGTACTAGGAAAGCAGAGAGAGGTATATAAGTAATCGAAATTTTACTTTACCTGATCGGAAAGCGAAATTCGGAAAGGTTTCGAATCGGAATATTGCAAACTGGATTACAATTACAATGCATCAATCTGATTCATAATTTAATTAAATCAACGTAAGGCACTGTTAAATATGATTTTTATCGAACCTCTCCTAATCTTCAGAACTCTTAGGTGTCGTCCTGAAAGGGGATGTATTGTTCACTATTGCAATTTAGATTAGAGAATTTACTGCATCCAACGCGAAGATTCGTAAATGAAGATAAGGTAAATCTAAATTATTTTTGATCTATTTCAGTACAATCTATATTTTCTATTCAAGAGACCCTACGTATTTTATCGAAGCACAGTAGTATAAATCCAGAGTATTCCATAAGTCTAGTGAAAATTCGTCAGTTTAATCTGTAATCAAGAACTTTAAAGACGTCGGAAGCACTTTTTTGATATTTCACTGCCGTCTATTGCGTCGCCGCAACCGCGACGGTCGTACACCTGGACTTGGAGGTGCACTGGTACTACGTCATCTTCGCCAACTTCACCTCGCTGCGCTGGCTCTTCATCCTCGTCTTCTGTACGCGCACCTTGTTTTCCGCGATTTGCTCGACGGCCGCATCCGAGGTCGGGCTTCTGCTACTTCCCCGCGCCCTGGGGAATGTAAGGCGCCATCTTGCTGGAGGGCGCCGACCTCCTCAACTTGATCTTCGCACTACTCACCTTCACCCTCTGCGTTTGCCACATCGCCGAATTCTACCCCGAGGTCCGCACCGACGACCGCCGCATGAAGTACAAGGAGTTCGTGGAATACGTCCGTCGCAAGCTCCCGGAGTGGCGACAAAAGCTGTCTTGCGCGAGTCTCTCACTCAAATCGCACGGCGCCCCATCTACACAATCGACGCAATCGACATCCACCACACCCATGACACCGCTCCAGACGGTGTGAGGACCTTGGAATAGGGCACGCGATCATTTCGTCCTTCTTGGCAGAGCTATTATAGCGGTACTGTGTCGTCCCGCACTAAGGAAACACGGGGCGTTCCTGCTTATCAACGTGCATTCCGATATTGCTTTGCATCGTCGCCGACCGGCCCGCTTAACTTATTAGTGCTTCTTCAACACGGTGCAGTGCGTCGATTTCACCGCGGGTTGTGATCCGGCACGCCGCGACGGGATTGCTTAGCTAGAGATGAAAATATATTATTACAATTGAATGATGCATCAGTATAGGCGCGTACGTGCGAACTCTCGGGATCAAGTTTGCCGATACGAAAAGAAAGATGGCGCGTGTCCTGGAAGTATCGTGCTGCAGTATTTTGTTGCTTCAAATGCGATATGTTGAACGACTTTTCAGTGACTTCACATACATCAGGGCGATTGTGGATGAGCCCTAATAATTGAGCACGGTGCTGTCGTTACAGTACGAAGTTTGCATCCGGTGGTAACGGCTTTAGAAGGTCAATGTATGGGCGTTGATGAATGTTGAAGCCGTTATCTGATCGATCGGTGTAGACATTAGAGAAACGCATGTGTCGTATTCATGTGACTTGACTTTGAATATTTTTCGAGTTTCTTCAGTCAGTTGCGAGAATGAGGAGCCGCCACAAGCCAACGTGTCGTCGACATAGGAAGCTAGTAGTAAAGTTAGCTGAACTCTCGCCCGTCTAAAAACCAGAGACATATCACTAGCAAAGGTCTTCATGCCCAGGTTCTTCATGAAGTGCTCGGCGAAATTCGCTTGTCAATAGTCGCCACTACCTGCTAGTCTATACAACAGTCGAAGCAACATCAATATGTACCCATCAGGAGCCTGGAGGTGCTTGTTGGGTCTAAGATAGATTTATCGAAGTAGCGTAAATAATGATTGGAGATACGATTGAGAAATATCTTAGGTCCAGACGTCAAATCCCATAATAGCAGCGAGTGCGATCAGTAGTCGTACAGAACTTTGGCGAACATTGGTTGAATCGTGAACAAGATTGTGCTTTTCGGCATCACGATAACGATGCGCCACAAATCGTATCTTGAAGATGGGCTTGTCTATTTCCACGTCTTTGATAGCAATCACGAAAGATCCAGAGATAATATTGGATCCAGGTTGTACATCTTCTTCGAGAACGAGTTCCCATATGCCACGGCGTACTAAGTTTTCATTTCTTGCTTTCGTGCTTGATCAGCTTGCTCACTTCGCATTCGAGGATCATTGTGATGTAGAAACTCCGTGATGAGGACGCTAGAAGTCTCTTTGCGGTTAAGGGTAGAAGATTTGCATGAACGATTGGCCAATAATTTTGGAAGCGCTGAATGCAGTGTCGTCATAAGTTGTTCCAGATATTATGCTGACGTATGTGGTAGCTGGAAGTACTTGGTTCTGATTGAACTTGACCTCGCGATGGTTGTCAATGATGAATACGTGATTCCATTAACGCGGATGACGGGATAGGGTCCAACGTATCGTTTGTCTGTTTCGCGAGAGACTCAAACTAATTCACCAAATTCAATCACGAGTTCTGCGCTTCTTGGAACGCGTTATGAAAGCGCTTTTCGAATTCTAAGTTCTGCAGTGATAACAGCCATTTCACGTCGAGCTGATAGCATTGCATCCATTCTCTGCTGCTGCATCGGCAGTGTAGGCTCCGTTGAGGGGAATCAGTGTATGCAACCAAACACTAGATAGGATGGAACGAGCCCTTTGGACCCCATGGCATCATTCACAGCCATAACAGCGAGATTCATTACAATATTATTGAGCATCTTAGAAAGCTCTTCTCGAATCTTAAGAAATAGTCGCCTCATCGGTGCATGATATCTTTCTCCTGATCCGAGCTATTTATGTGCTTCTAAACCAGATTTTTGAACATCAGTTCCGACTGCCTACGCGCGATTTGTCCAGCGTACCGACTTGAACGCACTTCCTTGACCAGCACATATCTTCATGGTGAATCCAATGTACAAAGATGCCCAGGAAATTACGAATGCATCTCTCACAGCTTCTACGGTCTGAAAGGACAGAGACGTCGCCGAATTGAATCCAGTCTCGATGTCAACAACGTGTAGCACTGCCTTCTTTTCAATCCACATCAGGTCGAGCGCCACTTCAAGCATGAAAACAATATCGGATGACAGTAGAGAGAATCGAAAGCGTTGTGTAGGAGCGCTCAACGTTTGACAAGTTTCACACCTTACGTAATCTTTTCAAGAGTTGTCGAGTGGCTTGAGCAACTTGGATCGGTAGAGCTTGTTTCATAACTTCGTAAAATTTGCCGGATGTATGATGCTTGAAGTGACGATGCAGTTTGATGATTTCCAACTTCGTTAATAGTTTTGATTTCGAATAGGTGTCCGTGCTTACAAGTTAGGGGCATTGATCAACTATGCTTTGTTGCCTGTAGCTCGTTCAGAACGTTGTTCGCCAAGAGTTTCTCATTGTCCAAGACATCGACACCGAGTAGAAAAGGAACGTCTCCGGGTACGACATTCACTTTGATCTCCAAGAATTAGTAATTCAGCGTAGGAATTTTGATTTGCACGGTACTGTGTGAAGAGAAAATGCCATCGCCAAATTTGAATTTGGTCAATGATGGCTTCAGTGTGTACCGAATGTTGTGTTGCTTGCATTAGGCTAACGCTTGTCGATTTCCACAACTAAGAGACGTGGTTCTATTTGAGGATCGTCATTTTTCTTCAGTGCATATGTTGATAATAGCATCAATTTCGTGGGACGGTTGTGATGATTTTATAATCTTAGCTGCATTTGCGGGCCTAATATTCGGTGCGCTTCGGCCAGTAGCGTCCCGATCAGAAATCCAACCCGGAATCTTCATCAAGTACGAATGTATGTCCAACCTTCATGATTGGATCTACTTCCTTGACTGGTTCGGAGTCCTGCGACTCAGAGTCAGTATAAGAGCTCTCATCAGATGCATCACCAAAGTTAGTGGGAGTGGCAGCTTCGATGTCGGTTGACTCGATATTGAGGAGGTCTTCAAGTCCTTGCACCAATTCGTAGAGTACAGGCTTCCTACCGTTACGGCTATTCTTCGTCTTTTCCAAGAATTCGGTTTTCCTTGCTGCAATAACCGCAGGATTTAGTGGCTTTCTACAGCGAATATGTCGATGTCCAGTTCGCCCGCAGTTCCAACAAGAGCGATCTTGATCTGATCCAGAAAACAGTTTCTTCGTTACTCTCTTAGAATACTTCTGCGCTGTGAAGAATATTGTAGGCTTCGGTACAGACAAGCTTGAAGGACCGGCTTTGCTGCTGTTCCCACTTCTGGCCAATACTTCTTCGTGTACCTGTAGGGCGCTAGCAAGTTGGATCTGTAGCTGTCGAAAGTAAGTACCATTTTCAATGCTATACAGATGCTGTCTAGCCCGGTCTTCTGTCAGTAACGAGTTACAGAGGAAGTCAACTTTGTTCGATTCGTTTCGCCAGTCTCGAGGACGAAGAGTGATCAGTGCTTGAATAGTTGCAAGTAACGCAATGCCTTTCTTCTGTTCCCTTCAGATTTTTCAACCTCGCCTTGGAGTGATAATCCAGATAACTCAGCTTTCACACACTGCTCTTTGCTGATCAAGTTAAACTGTGACTTCATTTTGGCGATAATGTTAGCATAGTTACTTCCGAGTGGCTCGATTTCAGCATAGTAGTAGCGCAGTGCTTCTCCACGAAACAAATTGTGCACATATTGGAGCTTTTCGAACTGTGACTGGTGGAAATCCCATGACACTAAGTCATACTGCACGATGAAATCCATGATGTTCTCGTTATCGGCTCCACTGTAGTTCGAATCCTTATTATGAAAGCGCTTTCCTATGTTCATAGCGTTACGCGATCCATTGCTGTCACGATATCCTCTGGTGGCTGTCGCACTATTGTGATGGTGGTGAGCCGAAAAATGGGAAGGTACGAATCGCAAAGCAACAGTGGGATGATGCGTACTTTGCTGTGGTGGAACATACACTGGGATACTTGATGGGGTGATCTGAAGAACATGGTGAGATTGAGTCATAGTGGATGCCAAATTAAGGAGCTAGTCCTGAGAGGCTGATGGGCGGTGCAGGATGAGTGGGGACCACGGGAGGCACAGGTAGGGTTCCAGTCATCGTAGGATTCGTCAGCTGTAATTGAGAGTATGCATGCATTAGTTGATGAATTTCTGCATTGTACTGTTCAAAGCGTTATTCTGGAAAAGATCTTGCGAGGATACTGGCAACGTAGATGTAGTCGAAGTGCCGGATACCTGAGCTTGAACGGTTGCGGTGGGAAGAGCGGGTCGAGGAATGAATGATGAATTATAAATCAGAGGTCCTAGAGAAGTTATACCGACTGAGGATGTTCCAGCTTGCTGAGTTGAAGTGGCAACTAAAAATGGTGCGCCAGGATTCTTCTAATGATGTTGAGTTATTAGAGAAATAGCGGAGTCACGTTCTGCTTTGAATTCATCACCAGGATAGATCATCCAGGCGACCTTGCGAGAGTAGTGGGAATTCGGAGGCGGCTGGGGAGGTCAACCAAATCCATGGTGCTTCAGCGCTTCGTACGTCATATGGAACAGTTTGGATGCAGAATAGAAGCCTTGTTATAAAATAAGTCGACTGTACGCTGCCTTCGAAGATCAATGAGGTACTTGTCGTGGTCAATATCATTGCTTCTATCCCTGCAGAAATCATTGAACATAACAGAGAAGCGCAACATAACACGAGATTCGTCGGGGTTCTTCGGTATTTCCTGATTCCAAGTACGGATCAGATCGACTTGACCTTCCGGGGGTCTCCATGGTATTCATGGGTGGTTACGAACCGTATTCGCGAATGTGGTAAGATAACCTTTAGGACGGTAAAGGAAGATAGAAGGGGGTAATGAAAGAGTATATGAAGGGAATGAAGAAGGTAGGTAATTTTGTCCTGATAAAATTCTTGGTGATCGTGCCTCAGCGATAATTGAGGTATCTTTACTCATACTGCTGCATACAACACACACGGGTAGACAATTAACTACAACTGGTTAAACTTAAATGAGGAAGTCGATCTTTTGATCACTCTATCCACATTGTCGGCGCAATATTTGTGTCGCAGCGTGGACATATCTTTCGGCATCCATGCCGATACTCATAGAGGTTTCAATATCAATATATTTTATCCGCTTCCTTATTTTTTAATAACGCAACAGAACTACTCCATCTTATTGTCTACTGCTATTGAATTATGTATCGATAATAAATAATGCTTGATACGTATAAGATTAAGGAACTAAAATTTTCACTTTGCAACACTAAAACAAGAATGAAAATCAAATTGGCTTCCAAAAATTGCAGTTGCAACAACTCTTATTATTAATCCGTTATAGTACTGCGAATTATTTCTATAATAAGTAAAACTAGTAGCCTTTTCGTACTGTTACGAGTTACCAGATGTAAATATTCGGTGATGAAAAAATTTCATCAGAGCATCACTATGTCTCTTCCAAAAAATTTAACGCTCAAACTGTTCAAGCTCTCGAAAATCTTGTTCGAGTTGGTAAGCTCGACGGGCTTGTGCCGTCCAAAATCCAACGTGACTCAAAATGGCCGCTGCTTCTTGGTAGAATACCTTGACATTTCAATCTCGTCTCAGGCGAATCCGAGAAAAAACATGGACAGCGTGAGAAAAAAGGAAATTGATTTTAGATTTTTTTTCGAACTTTTTACAGACCGCTTTCGAAAACCGATAATAAATCTGAGCGATAGACGGCTGTAAAGTCACTTTGTATGGAGACAAGCGTGGATACTGAGAGCTAGAAAGAAGACTCAAAGCAGAGTAATCGGGGTAAATATGAATTTATATATGAGATGAAAAATCATATTAAATATCCTCAGTCTACTATTTCCAACCGAAGCGAATTGATCATACTTTTTTCAAACTATTTATTCGATTGGATATTGGAGTGATCCTGAAGACAATGATATCCAATGAGCCTCAGTTGACATCTTCACTTTCAGTGATATTGATGAATTGTCATACTTTTCTATCAATATAGTGGGCGGCAGACTTTTGAAATATAAGGTGGTATGGCAGATGAGTGTGACTGCAGGCGATCAGCTACATGCCGTGTGGATCGATGGAAAGGGCGAGAGTAAGAAACTTGCCAACTATCACGGCATGGTCAAGTGCTTTGATTCGATGCTAGCTCCGATGAGAAGTCTTGGCAGCCGAGTAGAGACATCAGCAATTATCCCCACCAATATGAAAGTTGAGACACAGCCTGAAATTCGTCTACTTTCTTTACCTAATACTTGTGCCCGAATTTTCTACGTCATTCAACAAGGCTCTGCGAGAAAAACAACTAATCTAGACGAATAGAATTACTACGAAAACAGTAACACCCTTAGTTTGG
>JAAUYH010044635.1_pt1 | contig 11801 bp, 4 predicted proteins | sample 7278061 | NCBI WGS metagenome assembly JAAUYH01 (sample SAMN14350203, study PRJNA611818) | marine sediment metagenome | isolation source: surface marine sediment (0.6m) | place: French Polynesia: Moorea | collected 2018-08 | reverse complement strand
GGAAATTGAAGAAAAATGGAATTATCGATCAAAAGAGTTCGAAAACTAACAATTCATGGCCATCCAAGACCTCATATCGTTTCTCAAGAGAGCATCTAGTAATGAGACGATGAATGGTATATTCCAATATATTGCAGCAGCTGTAATTTATTCAAAATGTATAATGGATTCCTTTACCAGACCCAAAACGAGCTATTTGCGTATGCCTGATGATTTGAAGAAGGAAATTACAATTCCGCATCTAAACAATATTGCAGAAGATATTCAAACTGAATTATTTGAAAAAATATACTTTAACAGAAATTGTGGAAGAATAGGACAAGCAGTTCATGGTCCATTAGCTTCGTCTTCGATATTATCGAATAGTAACATTCCATACCTAAAAGTTTTTGCTGATCATGAACGTGAGGTACATATTAGGAACGGAATTGTAGTTCTGACAGAAGCCGAAGATCCGAACAAGTACAAATTTCAGGATTCAGATCAGACAATAGCGGAGTTTCCGTTTCTATTCTTCCGAAATGGTACATATGATTCAGTTTTCGACGGGAGAATAAAGTTGTCTAAAGTTTTTGGCAACGATAAAAATTTAGTGGAAAGTACGCTGTCTGGAAAATATATCACAAGTATTAATGTTCATGTTCCAAACCATAACCAGCACAAGACAATTTACGAAATCAACACAGCTAGAAGTAACATCAGACATAGTTCAGAATGCCGGAAATTAGACAAAGATCTTTGTGAGTCCTTCGCAGGAATAGAGACAGAGAACATTTCAGTTTCATCCAGAAAATATACTCAAAAAGACGTGATAATTACTTACTTTTCATCAAAACTTAACAAACAATTCAAACATCAGTTGGATCACGCACAACTCGATCAAGGGTGTTCGAGTGTAATACAATCGCACTTTTCTTCAGATACCGAAAATAAGATGTACATAGGATTTTGCTATCAAACAATACTGGATGGGTATTATTCAGATGAGTACAGCATACCAGGCTCTACAACGCTTCTTCTTCTTGCATTAACGAGAGGACTCGAGGAGTTGTATAAAAACAATAACCTGGGAATCGATCACCAACCGAGAAAAATAGCAAACGAAAACTCACGTGAAGTTGAAAATGATTTCAATTTCGCTCGTTTGCTATCGAAAATATTCAAGAAAGAAGAAATTTTATCTAATCCTGGCCAAAAACCACCTGTTGGTTCTTCCAAATTACAAAAACTTGAGAAGGAAAGTTGCGGCAATGATGAGAAATTTCTGGGTGCAACTTCTCGAGGTATCACTATCAAAAAATCATTCCCGTGGGTAGTAACAGTAGGATTAGTAATTGGTATCATTTCATTTGCAGTCTACGCCGGATTCATAATAGAAGGATCTAATCTAAATTCGCGGGTACTAGTATTTCGGATGCTAGGAACATTTGTCGAAGTGGCATCTTCTTCAATCGCTATGGGACTATTCCTATTGAAAGTTATATTTCTAACTAAATGGGAAATCAGTGACATGCTACGAGGCCGCATACGAACACGATCACTAAAAGAGCTCTGCGATTCAATTAGTTCGAAAAGAAAAAAGAAGATAAGAAAATCAATTAAGCTATTTGCTCAGGACATGTTAAAAGGTCGTATACGAACACGGTCAATAACTGAGATCTGTGCATCGATTAGTTCTAATAAAATGGAGAAAAAAGCAAGAGCGATAAAGCTGCTGGCAGGTATTCCAAATCCGATTGATGTATTTTCATGGAATCACTCATGTGCCTTTGTTGACGGAGGACGTGGAGAATTTGAAATTGATGATGATATCACGATTGAGGATTTGAGAAAAGCTGGTTACAAGTTTGGTGTGAATTATTACGGTCAACCAATCGTCGCTGACACTAGAGCTCAGGTTCGCTGTGTAGAATTCCCCGACGTCGAAAAGAAGACAGTTCATATCAGTGGTTTGCATGAATGGCAGCCAAAGTATATTTTCGAGTTGCCCACCAGTAACCTCCCTGTAGCAGGCACAAATCCATCCTCTCCTTTTTCGGAAACTGTTGCAGAGTGTGTTTAAGAAATACATCGAGTTGTAATAGAGTGCCACTTAATAAAATCACTCACTTTATGCACCAAGGCGGTTGCGGTGATGCCAAATGCACAGAGTCTTCTGCGCTGATGTGATGAAAACTGAATTGGTACACTTCTCTACGCGCATTACATGTTTGTTCTTATTCATTTCTAGCGGCTTTGTTGAATTCTAAAATATTCTACGACATTAACTGTTAGTTGCTGCGACGAATGGTTTTAAAATCAGAAAACGCGACCTACGACTATGAGTGTAATAAAAGCAGTGACTACAAGGCAGATCGAAGTGAAATATTCTACACTAAAAGTACGAACGTCTGTTTGGCAACATGCCAAAGGAAACTTAAACTAATATATCTTTACGAAGAAGTTGTAGTGATTTCAAAAACGGTGATTTTTACCAACACTCTGCGCATACGTAAGACATTTCACCAATTGAGAAAATGCGGAACTTGATGAAATCGATGGCTCCTTGTCTTGTTCACTTCGCGAAGAGGCGTAAAGACGAGATAGGTTACTGACTCCGTAATAGTTCTGTTGCGGGATTACAGAGTACTCCGCATGTTATTTACAGTACGTTGTTTCGATCGAAACAGACCTATTTCTGTGTTTTACCACATTAAGAGCGTTCTACGTAACAGCGTTTTCACTCTGATATGTAAAGTGAATGGCTTCCTCCTAAAAGTGCGGACAATTTTAGACTAGAGTGCTGCGCTGAATGCGATGATTTCTGCGACTTCAACATTACCCATTTCAAACAGTGCATATTCGAGGATTCAATGCGACGCGAGATGTGAATCAATTATTCGACCAACAACTTCACCTTGCCCTTCAACTACAATACCGGAAACGTCGGTCAGAACATATAGATTTACCACGGCGAATACGCACGCTATATCAGCGCCCAAAACCGCCACCAGTTCATCGCTTCCTTCACTATTATGACGTGCCAAAGTTTCAACGAGCCCAATACCAGTCACAATAAGCACGTACCACCCGACTAGCACGCGATAATCCACCCTTCCTTTGCATAAAACTCGATTCATTTCGTGTGTCGCCTCGTTCACACACACAAGTACCATTCCACTACCGCCTCACTCACCACCTCTCCGCGCCCACTTTCCTGTCATATATCACCGCTCATTCATCACACTTCCGCAGGCTTCGTGTACACCATGCCTGCAACGCATATCCGTGACAAAATGATTCACTATTAATTTGCGGGGAATCACGTTAGAGAGGTGCCCTTCGAAAATCATCCTTCATGAGCACTCCTGCAGTAAAACACCCCATAACACGAGCGTAGGCATCCCTCCCCTGTTCAACATCTCGCGCATCTTAGTATCAGAGAACGAAACCGCTGCCATAGCTTCGTAGTCACCAACAAATCAGACTTGTAGAAAATGCAAGACTCGACGTGAACGAAAGATTGAACATGGACTGCCTTGATTTCCAGGTCAGCATCAATGTTTTTGACGGTCTGTTGAACGTCAAAGTTGCTCCAGATAACATATTCAGATAACACCTGTCTCGTCGTCATACGCAGCAGCATCTGCGTGTTCACGACCAACAATAAAGTGGGCGATTCCATGTCTCTGTCGGTATAATGTATGTATAGCTGCCTCGTGCGGGACCGCCATAGAACATGCCCATATCGAGGCTTGCGAGATTGTCCCGCTCTTTCAGGCTCTCATATCAGCATGTCCAGAGTTCCTCATCGACACCGGCCTCGCTCAAGAATTCAGCATTGAGGAGGGTGACACACGTCTTCATCCGAGTAGCGGCCGACACGTCATGTAGCTTTAGATGTGCAAGACGTGAGCCGAGGAATACACCGACCTTTTCACCGTCCTGCAATGAACGACGGGATTTCTCGGCTCCGTACACCACGGCCTACAGTACAGTACAGTACAGTACTCGTTAGCACGATGCAGCAGGTTGCAAGTTTGAAGGCAATGGTACTGTACCGTACAGTAGCCGCATACTTCAGTTGATACCAATGACCAAAGAACGCGTACGCTGCGCGTCGAAAACATTCGCGGCGCGCGGACGACAGTCCGCGGACGGAAGCAAAGAGACGTCGCCACCAACGAGGGTGGAGCAGTCATCCACGGTCCACAATCTCGCTACTTGCCGGCCAGTTCGGTCGGTGGTATACGGTAGGCGTTCGCGACGAGTGCACTGTCATCTCAGTGATAAACGCTGATATCCACCAATTTCTATAGGCTTTCCGCTCTCCTCCACGAAACCCGCAAAACTGTACAGTACACATTACCCAGGCATCTGTTCCAAACGTTGCACCCTTGCACGGCATCGCCCACAATGCACAACGACAGTCGGGGGCAGCCCAGGATTTACATGGTGTCGGAAGCTCGACACCACCCGTCGGGCAAGTTTCAGTTGAATCACATGTGAACACGATTTCAATCAGTAGTCAGGCTTCGGTTACTCAACATGCGATTCACGAGCGAGATGATTACATGGATCAAACTAAATTTTAGATACGGACACCCTTTATTCGTCCCGATACGGAGGCGCCCCATAGCCAGTACATATTGCAATTCGAGTGATGACTGGTGCGGTGAATATTGTGCACGTTTCGTCTCCTCCAAAGACAAGCCATTACTATTTCGATTACCATTCCGCTTCGCTGCGGCCCACGCCAGATGTTTACTCAGCCGACGTTTAGTAACTACGACATAGTCCATACGCAATAAATACGCTACACGCAATTGCACCGTTAAGTCGACGGCGTCGCAGATTGTAGGCACCGCGCGCGATATATGTTGGTTGGTTGAGTTTACCTTGTGAGAAGAACAACTTGTGATGGAAGAAATATCTACACAGAAAGTACAGTACAAAGAGGAGCCACAGCGGCCACAACCTCCTGCCTACTACAACTAAAAGGTTCCAAACGGCGTCGTCTTCACAAGTTGAGATGATAGTGTCTGTGTGTGATTGTCAAAACCGACGAGCCGAGAGGAGAAATAGTACAATCTTGTTTCTTAATTGGACGCGATGGAAGCGGGTAAACATTTCGGCATTCGTTTCTGGATCTTCGCCTGGATTCGTTTTCCATAAGGGCTCTGTCTCAGTGAGTTGAGATGAGGTCGGATCGCTTCACAGATATGTTCCAACTGCGGCGACTCAGCGACCTGCAACGCACGTTGAATTACATAATTTCCGTATGCATCATGTAACAGACGTCGCATGGTGTCTTCGTCTTCGATGAGTTCGAAGATTAATTCCTGACGCAATTCTCTCGCACCCTGTAGCAGCCCCTTCTCCACTACATTGCTCGAGAACTTCTGCATGCTCAATTCCGCGACATGACCGCGAAGACGACGAATGATTTCTGCGGTATAGGTGGGATCATTCAGTCCAAGTACATATTGCACAACATAATTACCAAACGCATTCTGCACTAACGGTAGCGCATTCTTGTTGATCTGTTTCGCAAGTTGGTTGCGTTGTGCTGGTGATGCGTAATCCATACATCGCTGCATTACACAACAGCCATGGCGATGAGTGGCAAGCTCAAAGCAATGACTCGCTACCGCGTCATATACAAATTGATTATGCGCCGGGTCCATTCGATGAAGGCATCGCTGAATCACATGGTTTCCATTAATGTCCTTCATCAGCGCAACTGCCGCTGGTGCCAATGCCTTACACACCGCCTCCACCTGTCGCGGGGTGCTCAGACACTCGACCATACGCTGCACCGCGCGAGTGCCATGCATATTCGTGCTCACTCTCGGGAACGCAGGCGCACAACGCTCAACTAATGCCAGTCTCTGCGCGTCGTTACAATGCTCGAACAGCTTCTGGCACAAGTAGTTACCGAACGGATCCGTCATCAAGTCGACAAACTTCTCGTAGCATTCTTCGAATATCGAGTTAATGTACATTGCGTTTCCTTCTTCTAGCTTAGTCTGTAGGAAACGGCAGCCATGTTGGTCACGAGCAAGTTCTTCAGCTCGCCCGATAATGTCATTGAAAGAAGACAACTTGTTGCTGCTCCCAAGCCCATTACCGCGCGAACCACTACCGTCTTCCGAGTCTCGATAATCATTCCTCATTCCACCACCACTTCCACCGCGATACGTATCTCGATGGTCGTTCATTTTCATACCGCGATTACCTTTTCCACTTCCGCCTCGCATCACTCGGCCACCACCACTTCCAAACGATCCCGTTCCATTGATGTGCACACCGCCGTTTTTGTACACTGCCGCAGCCGCCGCAGCTGCGGCTGCTGCCGCCTGTGCATCCAGATAATTGCTCGAATTAGGAGGGGGCACCACAACGCTGGCAGCGGCGCGACTCGCATACAAGTAATTAAACGGTGAGTTACTGTGTCCTCGGGATCGACCGCCTCCTCCTCCACCTCCTCCACGTCTACTACGCTGCTGCTGATGCGACTGGAGCGGATACAGAGCACGGGAACTGTATGCAGCACGAATGTCCATATCTTCACGTCCGCCACCGGCACCTCTATAGCCACCGTAGTCTTGGGGTGCGGGGTCATACATGCCGTCTAACCAGCGCTGTTGCTGTGGAGGTGGGGAGTCAAATAGCGGGGGTTGCGGCTCTAGTGGTGATCCGGGTTGAGGGGCATACATGTAATTTAGCGCGGAAGAGGATGACGGTGCGTACGCTTGCGGGTACAATCGGCGAGGTGAATGTGTTCCACCATTCCCGTCCATTTCATCCAACGTTAGCTGATTAAGCGAATGCCACAACGGTCCAACGGTGTCTTGAACAGGAACATGCTGGCGCTGCTGTTGCTGCTGTGCCATGTAGCGCATTTGCTGTTGCTGGTGAATTTGGGCAGCTGCTGACGAAACCGGCATCTGACGTTCATCGTTGTGCTGTTCAACTTCGGGATTCGTATTCGACGGCGGAGGCGACGGCGACGGAGCGGGAGGATGGTCGGTATTGATACGAGTTCCAATGGGTCTGGGGGAAGGCCGGCGTGGGATAGGCATGGAGTGAGATGGAGGTGCAGGGGGGCGTCTACCCGAGGGTTGGCGCTGTAACTGGTCCTCTTCGTGAGCATAACGCGAATCCGTAGGTAAAGGAGGAGGGAGATTCAGGCGTTCCGGATTTTCATTATAGAAAGACTCGTAGTAATCATCGGTGCGGATGTCCGAAAAGATGCCAGAGTAGCCTGCCTTGAACGCGAACAAGGAACGAGAGGAAATTTCGAGATCGGGCGGTGCAGATGCAGTAGCCGCGCGATCGGGAATGCCAAATAAAATGCTAGACAACTGGTCGTTTGACTGTTGCTGTTGTTGATGCGACTGTGACTGCTGTTCTTCGGTGGAAGCAACGAGCGAGGTGGCCGAAGAGGTGTGAGGAAGCGTACCAGCGCTTGCAGGAGGCGGTTCGGCAGGCGGAGAAGCGCACCGTAAAGTCGAGGCAAGAGTAGGGAGAGTCGGGAGCGCGGGTGCGCTCTCGGAAGGCCTTGCTTCCATATAATCGAACGAGGGCGAGGGCCGTCAGGTACGACGTCGGTGCATCAGGTGAACGGTGGCACGCGTTAAGAGGACGACGACGACGGCAACGAAAGCGACGTCGACGACGACCGAGGTGGCAGCGAGAGTGAAGAGGAGAAACTCAGGGAGGAGGACACAACAAAGAAGAGGGAGTTAGAGAGTGGGCGTTGGACGCGGCGGCGGCGGACGGTGGAGGTCGGAGGTGTCGCGTGAAACGAGCGACACACAAGTTGGGAGAGAGAGGATAACCTAGTGCACGGGAGGGCGTGTTCGGTGGAGCATGCGGAGAAAGTAATAGGAAGGAAGGAGCATCAAACTTGTCAGCGGCAGCGGCGCTCGTCGATCTCGTTGGTGAGAGGACACGTGTAAATCGAAAGCAAGCATAGTGTAAGCTGGACAATAGGATTTACTGTAATGCTCACTATCCAATCCAATGCCGCACCCACTGTCTGCAACTAACGGCGAGCTGCCGAGGAACAGTGAGCGTTGGGACCGATTTTCGGTCCTGCGCGAGTCTTAAGACGAGCACGCAACGATACAGCACTTCTACCGCTCTACTTGCATTCGATCGTACCATGATGCCGTGCTACGGCCCGCCCGCGCTGCTTTCCCTCATCCCTTTGTTGTCGTTATGCAGACATAATCCTCCCTTGATAGAGCGGCTCTACTGAACACTTCAATTGTTCAACGCCACCTTCTTGCTTACAATTTTGGAAATCATGAGTTCTCAACCACAAACAACGACTCTTGAGCTGAACCATCCCGCCGCCGTCCCCCTTTCGTCATCGTTGCTAGTACGACTTTGATCCGGACAGACAGCCAACCTTCAGCTTGGTCCAAGGCCGATCTCTGCTCGTGGCCTTTGCTTGATTGCCAGAGCAAGACTCACCGTTACACAAACATGGTACAGTAGTGTAGATCAACCGTCAGTCAGTCAATCAATCAATCAAGTAATCGATCGGAGGAAGAAAACAATACGTCACAAGCGTTGTCCATACTCGTTCTGTCCGCCCGATAATTGCATTACTGTACAGTACAGGTAGAGTACAGTACCCTACTTAGTTCTACGCCACTCTACCGAAACCCACATCTGCTCTACACTCGGTCTGTGCCAGTCGTCTATCTTATCATCTTTCCATTGGTTGTTCGTCTGATTTTTCCATTCAATAGCGCAACAATCTATTTATTTCTGTATATTACAAATGGACACTTCATAATTTTAATACGATTGTTCACATTATATTCAAACTAACATTACTTTCATTATATTAGAGTGCGCTGCGCACTATTCATATTGCATTTCATTTTCGACCAACACGACGATGCGTCCTACTGCACTGTACGAACTCGCAGATCCGCTACCACATACTGCCAGAACTGCCGATCGTGGAAAAAAATCGAGCGATCCAGCAAGCGTCTACTCTACACAACTCGGTCCTGAGTTTTAGTTCGCAACCTTCCACGAGTATTCCTCGTCTCTTGGATTTCTATTCGTTTCTTCATCTTCCATCAAACTTAATGACGTCTTTCGCGGTTACAACACACTATCGCCTAGCGCGCCCAAGTTACGGCCATTCACCTGAGGATGGTTTGATCCATGCCTACTTCCACTTTTCCCTAGAACTTATCACATTAAACCATCGCCGCTACTGCACCGCACCGCACTCTAATGATCCGCTCTTTACCGCACTTGATTCACTTGCCGAGGTGTTTTCTAGCCCTCAGCTCTTATCCAATTGCCGATCGTATCAGTCTACGATATCTGCCGAGTGTACGATACACAGGACTGTATCTGTCTTCACCATACCCTAGTTCGTTTTATTTATGCCAGATTCGACTTTGTGTTTCTACTTTTCGATTTCACATTGCAAAGACACCCTAGTCATGTTCTACTGTACTACAAAAATTGTATCAGAAAATAAGTGAGAATCTTCAGAAATGAAACTTCTCGAAGACTGTTTTTAGCTACACGTCGTGATTGCGGATCTCAACTCAGCACTTTTTTGCTCGCCTGGTGTCGCCAAGCTTTTCTGAAAAATTGAGCTGCTAGCTCAAGTGGTTCCAAAAATTGCATTCCATCGATTCGACACAGTCTACTGAGCTGCTCGAAAGCGGTGAGGCGACAAGATGTCTCGCATGAGCCGAATCTTGTTTCAAAAACTACTCCCAGCACTGTTGTAATATCTGATGCAGTGGATGGAGTGCGAGCGCAATGACACCTGAAACTAGGCAGCATCCTTGTGCATCCAAATATCAACGTAAATTTAATTAATTTCAAAGACGAACAGTCCTAGCGGAGGGCGAAATTCTTTCTTGAATGTTTCATGCGGAGATGATCTGGAAGTGTTTCCATGAAATATTCAAAAATAAAAGCATCAAACATTCAATATTTTGGGGAAAGAATCGATTCTCCATCACTATGAACAATCCCCTAACCATGCACCACATCGATGACTCGAGATATGCCTTTCCTGTAGAGTTCCATTCGTTTTGCATTTGCAAAGTAACTACTGATTCATCAGTCATCAATGTTCATGTATCTTCAATACAATGTCTGGACTCTGCACGAGTCCATCCATTAATTTCTTTTCTTTACATTTTGCAAATTCGTCATTAGAGCTTGAACTCAAAAGCTGAGTATTTGCGCAACTACCGAGTATTTGTGGCATCACACAATCTTTTAGGATATGAAAGCCGTGTTTCTTTAACGACGGTCAACATTCAATTTTACGGAACTCAATTCTAATAGACAAGTCAAAATACTAGAAAGCGTACTAAATTTGCATGACCATGGACGACAACTCTATTACTGTGTCACCTCACAGCCGACCGAAGACTATCATTAATACCACTCATCTTCACTTCTTTTTGTCGGGTTTGCTCCTCGATAGCTAACTTCCTGACGACGTTTTCTCTTCATGTCATACTCTGACTGTTGCTCTGACCGTTTCCATTTCTTCTCTTTTCTAAGGAAATCCATTGGATTTTTAAGTCTATTGAACCGCCCGGAGTCATCATCACACAGTTTGTGCATGGTTCCATGGCAATTTGTGAGCGCAACTCGGAGGAAAAAGAAAGAATTGTACGTGTCTTCAGCCCACACATACTTCTCGTGTCGAAGAACAGCGCAGTAGTTCATGTTCACAGTTTGAAGAATGTTCTGCATATTGCAACAAGACATCATACATGCGACTAGAGTCCATTGTTGGTGTTGGTGTTGGTGTGGCGAGTAGAGTGAACGCGTTCGATACGCTACATTTTTTCAAAAAGTAAGTGCAGTATCAGATCGTATTGCACATTTTCATCTAGGCATTTGATAACGTCTTGAAAATCAGAGTAAATGGGTCTACTTACACATTGACGTAAAGCTTGCGATATAGACGATGCAAATACGTATTCTACACTTCTATTACGAAAAGATTGCCATATTGCGTAATAACGAAGTGAATGTGCAAATACTAAACGTAGTGTTATATGAGACGTCGAAAAGTATTGTGCACAGATATTACAAGTGAATGATGAACTACACGGTTGGTCTATTGCGATCTTGCATTTGGAAAAATAAAACTGTGTTTAAGTTACTCGGGTTCTGATGGGGAGTGATGCTTTCCCCAAGGTAGTTCAGACCAGGGAATTTACTTCTCATGTCTGGAACATGAGAATGATTTATTTTGAAAGCATAAAACACCAAAATATTCTTCAAATAACTTGCAAGTAGAAATCGTACCTCATTTGTCAGCAACATTAGCAGTGCGACTTTTGTGACATGAGTATGATGTTTAAGTGTGATATGTGCCCCATGAATCAGAATGAGGCATTGAAAATTCACATCATTAGCTGAAACATAATCGAATCGTACATGCAAACGAATAATCTGAATTAATTATGGAGAGTTACTTATTCAGATCCACACAGGCCACGAAAATAACTCAATTGCCCAACGCGCAAAAGAAATATCGTTTTTGTTTGACCCCTTACCAAAAAAATTTGTTCCCAGCCTTGCAAAAATGAATATAGTACAGGGTGTACAGAAAAAAGTACTGAAAGTAAAAGATTTTAACTCCAAAAATCATTATGTTTGTGATACAGAACTCTAGTATCACACACAATAACACATCGAAATTTCATGCTTCAATTTAAAAAACAAAAACACCTTTGATTTTAAAGATATCATCAAATTAGTGAGCTTAACTAATTTTTGAGGGGTTTTGGGTGTATATATATATG
>JAAUYH010043231.1_pt1 | contig 11805 bp, 9 predicted proteins | sample 7278061 | NCBI WGS metagenome assembly JAAUYH01 (sample SAMN14350203, study PRJNA611818) | marine sediment metagenome | isolation source: surface marine sediment (0.6m) | place: French Polynesia: Moorea | collected 2018-08 | reverse complement strand
CCGTTTATCCTCGATTGAATGGACAGTCATGACTCAGAAATCCTTATGAGCGTGTTATAGTGTTTATAATCTGATTGACTATATCGATAGCAGTTGCGTGGAGTTGACTTTGCGCATGCTCTTTCAATCAGACTGTGTATAGATCTTCTGGGTAGCTTTGTTAGTATTTCGACTACATACCTACTGACGCAAGTTTTTGATTAGCCATGGTACAGTTAGACCGTAATTGATGAGCTAATCATAGTCTTTTAGTGTTCAGTACTAGATTTTGAATCCTACTCAGTTCCAAATCGACTGATAGATGTATCTAAAAAACGTAGTACTACCTGCTACATTATCCGTTTACAACATAGCCAATATGTACAAGTGCTTAAATTTGTAGAAATGCTTACGACCAGGTTGCTCTCTATTAGCAAACGATTACTCATGATTTTTCTGTTGATTTCGTGTACCATGACTCTTTCTTGTGGAACATACCGTTGGTTTTCACATCACTCTATGTTTCGTTGTCGAATCCCTAAATTCTATGTGAAAACTCTAAAACTATTTGAAAACAATGTTTGAGAAAGGGCCCGTAAAAAGTGCTGTTCAGAATGTGGCATTTTAAAATTTATCATGTCTGAAAATGATATGGAGGAACCTCAAAAGTGAATGTTACTTTCTTACATCCCGAGTGTTTCTGCTAAGAGCTGATCGTTTATTCATAATAGAAGCTCATTAACGAGTTTGTATTCTCTGTTCCATTTTGCGCCCCAATCTCGCTTACGGATTAATACGATTCCTATTGTATGCTGAGTTCATCATACATTTCTCAAGTGTGAAGACCAAGTTTGTTAGATCCAAGAAGAAGAATCGCACACACAGCAGTGTGCCAATCGAGCATTTTTATGACAAACTGAGCACGAAATTCCTTATGAACTAAACGCTATGATTGAGTATTTAATCTGCGTCGTGAAGGGATAAGACTGGTACTTTTTCTAAGCGATGAGGCATAAAATCTTTCCTTGCGCAGACTCATAAGATCACTTTTCTACACATTACTTCTATGAAGAACCTGTTCTGAGGCGGTTAGGCCTATGCGTGGTCAACGATTATGGTTTTGAATTAAAATTAGGGAATCGCAGTATCGTTCCAATTTTAACTGGTAATTCATTGATTGCAGATAGTTCTGGACAAGAACGATTCAAAACTCTAAAAAGGACCGCGGTCAGCTGATTCCGGGCCCATATTAATGGCTAAAATTGCAAGATTATGTTAATGCTTACCACCATCTTCGTCAGCAGTATCGAAACGCTGAGACTTCCCTAATCTAGTTATTGTTGATTTTATTAAAGCTGCTTCTTCTTCACGCTTATCCAAACCTTTCACAATTCAGAGATCACGAAGTCCTAAATTCTATCAGTGTAAATTGATAACGATTGATTTCTAGTTTGCCGGAGAAGATGTGTCGTCTAAAGTAGATTTCAGGCTAGTTTCTGTTATCAATATAATCAATTCTACAATAGAAACCGAAGTGCAACATTCAAACTGAACTCATTTATTCCAGAAGCACCTAACATTCAAACAACTTGTAATTATACCTTGCTCAAACGCAATTATACAAAGATGTTCCGCAACACGAGAAATAGCCGGACGAGCGGGATCCCTAAGTTTCTTAACATCTTCTATTTCAGCAGAATTATGTAATAAACCTGCAGTAATAGAAAAATTAGCTTAACCTGGTGACACGGCTCGGTACAGCCACGGTAACCTTCAATTGAAGGAATTACTGTCCACCTCACATAGATTTGGTGCAATTTTTGGAACTAGCATTGACTGAACTGAAGTAATAACGGAGACCTCTCAGGCTATCGAGGAAATACTGCTATTGATCTAACTGCACCAAGTAAGGGAGCAGAAGTAAACGAATCTTTTGAACGTGTCCCAAATTGTACAGTAGCATTCCAGGGTTAGCTGTGGCCGAGAACAACGCCAGATTTAAATTCATTTCCCGCCGAAAGCGCGATCCTAACATAGATGGAGAACAAATACCACCACAATAATATCCTCGATTTCCGATAATTCTACTTCTAGTCGGCTTAGAAGGCGGCTGATTGCAGGGATGTCCATGAATTGTATCAAGCCGAATTGCAATGAAATTGGGGAAGGAACATTGATTTCCGGATTTCCTGACAACCCTATTTGGAGGTATTTCTCGAAATTACTCCACATAGCCAATGGAACAATCTTGGGAACCGTGAATTCGAAAGCGACGACGAGTGTAATTCCAGTAAAATAATGATCTTCGTGAAAATTAGGAGAATTATGTAAGACAGATATCGATTATGGGCTTTTGTTGGTTGAAATCAGGCCATTTTCCGCCGGAGCGAGGATTGGAGCGCACACAATATTGCCAAGTTAGAAGAAGCTGGCCGTAGGGTAGAAGAGTGCTGGAAGAATCAGTTATAATCTGAGATCGAGATTACCCAATTTAGAAACATCAGAAGTTCAAAGTTGGTTATTTTTGAAATAGTACCTAGGAATAATTTTTATTTACAGCATTGGGGCGTTTGACAGTGCTCGAAATGTACAACAATCGCAATTTGTATGGGTATTGTTCGCGAAGCGGGACATCTCTGAATATTTAAGCCTCATAAAAGTCAAAGGAACACGCAGGAATAACAGGAGCACGATAGTAGGGAGAAATTCCAGATATGCTGTTAATGAGAATATTAGGCTTTTTAAACCGGATGAACCACTCTTAGCAAGTTTCAGATTAATGGGAACTGTTCTGTATTCAACAGTCTCTTTGATATGGCTCCATGAGACTTAACTAGTCTTGGAATTAATAGCATTGAAGTTCTCGTTGTCATTCGCTACCAAGAATGCAAGTATACATGCGTAAATCCGGTAATCTACTCCATTCTGTTGTAAAGCCGGCCTCCAAGATTTGTTGTCAACGGACAAAATTTCAAGCCATATTGAAAGTTTCGGGATATTCTTCTTAGTCTGCATCGCTCACAGCTGCAGATGATCTTCAGCATTGCTGCAGGCACCGAGAGTTGGAAGCGAGTCCAGGAAAAGTTCAGGTTATGGTCATTCATTTTCGTGTCTACCACAAGTTTTCGACGTATTCCTGTTATAAACTCATTCCTTGCTTTTGGATTACTGGATTTGTCTAACGTTCCGAAATTTTTGGTGTTTCCTAATCCGGTTCTACGTCATGTTCAGAATTCTGGAGCAATTTCAAAAAATCTTCGAGCACACGTTGATCTCCTTCATGGCCAGTTCCTCGACAGAATCCGGATAAGATTAGTTCGATAGATATGTTGGAATTCCGGAGGTACTGAAGGAGCAATCAGCGAGATTCCAACTCATTTTTAGTCAATCTCAGGAATATGGTAGTTATTACCTTTCGCTCTCCTTTTTTCGTACTGCAGTAGTAGGAGGAGGAGGTTTTGGAAATGAAATCGACAAAAACAGCTCCATTACTCAACCATGGAGTCATAAATTACCGATAATCGATAAGATGTGAAAAACAAGCTTATTTTTTCTTGCTAGGTGGTAAATTTTGAGGGAAAAGTTCTAGTAAATCTTCAAAAAAGGTTCTGATTTACACCTTTGAAAGAAAATAGAATATATCGAAGTGTATTAAAATTTGCTTAGGGATTCTCTCAGTACCAAAATCTTCTGTCAAGTATTTTCATTTCGAATCCAATCAGAGTGTACGGAGCAGGGGTTAATTCGAGCGAATCGATCCGATGAGAAGCACGGATTATTAGAAATTCGGACAGGAACGTACGGAAATTCATGCACACAAAAACGGATAGCAATACTCATTGTTCAATAAATTTTGGTCAGGACGGATTTCGGTGATAACAAAATAAAAACTAGTGGACACGGACGGTCCTGAAATATGTGTTGCAGTCCATCTGAATTCACACCTGGTAAGGAAGTGTGAGCTCGCAATCGTTTCCCCAAATCTTTCTCCGGATAAATTGATTTTTCAATGCTCGGACTTATGTTTGGTTATTCTTTCGCAACTTGGAGAGAATCCGATAACGCGAGTATACAATTTCCAGGAATGGAGGAGCCCACGAACATCAGCGGTCTGAATTACTGGGACCACAGGGAAATGGTGGTAGAATCTCCTGACGAAGATTCGGGATCATTCAGCGGAGTTGTATGTAGAATAAAGTGAGCTTCCAAACCATTTCCAAGCGCATCGTCCAATTCCCACACGAATGTCCAAGCACGTCGCAGAAGTTCAAGGATGCCAGAAATTTTGGTGGTACGTTTCCACGCACATCACATGTGAGCCCGTCCAGATCCCTCTGAATGTTTTCCAGGGATTCATTAGAGCGAAAGGTAGTCATTGGCTCCAACCCTAATATTGTATCGAGGTGAGGTGGGATGTTTATCGAGACAACGACAGCTATATTTCTTTGTTATTTTTGAATGGGCAAGAATTTCAGACGCGGTGTAAATGCCAGTTTTACTCGCACCTCAATTAGTATGTTGAAGTCGAAGACTGGTTGCTTTTCCCGACTTATCTAAGATTCGTCAAGTCATTAGGAATCATTAGAGCTGAATTTAAGCTAGAAAAGTTAGGAATATTTTCATTTCATTCATTGGCATGGAGTTCTAAGCTTCAGAAATTCTCTCAAGTCTTCATCTTCTGTATGGGACTTCTTACTGTCCTCCCTGTACAAGGTTTTCGCATTATTGAAAGCTGCCTTGGAAATTTGGAACAGCACTAAATCATCCGGATTTTGGAATCGGAGGTGATTCTCAGAAGCCGACTACACCTTATTAAATAACTCTGCTCCTGAAGCACTAAACTGTCCATTTGAAGGAAATCCATCCGGATTACAGACCGATATGCTTTGTGCCTTCGATATTAGAATCTCCCAGAAACGAATCGAATAGATTCATGGAGTCACGACTTTCGAACAGGTAAAGATTTGGATAGATTACTTGCATTATCGTAGAATACTGTTCTCAGAAACGCGCGAAATCTAGATAGAAGGACGGATGAAGCAGTAGAAACTCCTTCATGTTCCTCCATAACAGAGATTCCAAGAAGTTTAAGAATCAGGCAGCATCATTGAACCGTAGATATTCCAGGAGTGTGAGATTTCTATTCAAGGTACAGCTTGGTACAATGCAGAACATTTTCTTTCCTCGAGGATTCTCCGAAATGAACTCGAGATCCTACTACAGGGCGCCCAGGAAATATCTGGCTTACCACCTTTGCTTCTTCTTCCCATGAGCTAAACTCATTTTAATGAACCCACGACCTTTCGATTAATATGTGCGTATTCAGACATTTCCCGTGACTGTTCATCTTCGAAATGTTGTTGATATGCATCTCCGTACGAAACAGCTCATGAGAGAAGTTCCGAAAATGCATGAGCTAGATTACATATCATTGCGTCATTCAAAGAATATACAGATTCTCCAACTGTTCGCAGGAACCGAGATGCAGCTGGTAATTCATCCTGGTGCTCTGTCGAAACGCTGAAAATGTTCTTTACATACGCTTCGGAAATGCGAGAATCAAGGGTACATCACCAAATTTTTCGAATTTGAGCACTGATGTCGGTCGCAGTGCAGAATTTCACAGGCTAAGAAGCCAGAGGCAAAACATCTACCAATTTTTGTAGTAGCCATACGAAGATTTACACTATCCTAACAGTTCCGAAGGCGTGTGTAATTTTTTGAATAAGGAGGCATTGCGTCGTCATGCTCATACTCAGATTCCTCCAGTTATGATTCGCCGTCGCCCACGCCAATATCCATATCCAACCTGAGCAAATCCGAATAAATTCAATAACTTCTCTAACTCCTAGCAACTGTGCGTCATCAGCATTAATTTTGGGATGATCTCCGAAAAATAACCCAAGTATGTTCGTCCTTTTCGAATTCGTTTGCATCCTAACAGAAAAGTTCTCATACTTGATTTTACGTGCAGAAATTCGCCACAAGCCGTCAATAAAGCGCCGTATTTTAGGTGTCCTCATGAGGAAAAGACATGGCAGACACTTGGACACGCGAGAAATCGTTCGAAATTCTCTGGAAAATTTGGAAAGCGTTCCAAGTATTTCCACGGCAGTTCCATAAATTACTATAACATCCCAGAATTCGCTCATTATTTTGTCCTTCGTGTTCGCACATCTTGCAGGAAAACGATGAGCTAATCGCGTTGCTAGTAGGGAACGAAAGCTTTGCAACGATCTTAGAAAAATCAACTTTGCTGCTCTTTCGTTTGCAACGAAATGGGAAAAGTCGTCGAGCAACTCGTGCGCTAGATCTGTTGGGATAGGTCATGAAAGAATCATAAGAGGTTCGAAACGTCATAGACAAAGAACAAGCTTGATAGATCGACAAGTCGAGCAGTTTACGCTCATAACTGGTATTCTTCGAGGCCGAAAACAAACCGTCCTCCACAACGTCATGATGAGTTAGTGAATTGCAGGAACTGCACAACAAGTCGAGCAACGAAATTCTTATAGTTCCCGATTGGAAAGTGTGGAGGACTACAATTCGTTCTACAAACGAGAAATTGTAGCAAAATGATTCTGATTCCGTCACTTCCGATACTCTACATAACAATAATTCAGACAAGTTCGGGGCTTGTCGAAACATACGAAACATTCACAGAGTTGTACTTGGTCAACTGAGGTTTCTCCCCAAAATTGAGCTAACCGAGAGAGCTCAGAGTCTTCTCCTTGGCATGAGACAAATCTCCGAGGCGATGCGGAAGCATAATCTGAATCTTTGGCAGCCCTCGGTGCATGCGGTTCCTCGTGTAATAACTGTAGGCTTTCTGGCAGATTTTTCCGTTCAGTATTGAAGAATAAACAGCCAATTTGTGACAAAATGTTCCTTTTCCTGGGATTCTCGCCAAAATTTCAAGCACCATACGGAAGACCTTTCTTTCCTCTGGTAAGTTTCAGAAAATTCAGCCAGAAGAGTAAGAGAAAAAGAAATTCCTAGAGAACGTCACCCGGAATAAACGCTTCCTGCTTCCATAGTGCAGAACTTGAAGAGCCTGTAGTTCTTCATATGTTGCATCTCCATCTTAAGCTCGTCGAATATACTTAATCTCGGTCAAATATCGTAGAACGTGTGGAACATTTACAGTACGCTCAAAATGTGGACAATCAAAGTCGTTCATCCATTCCAAGCAGCTGCAGATGATATGGGGGTTAAATGAGATTGGAGAGGATTCCATCACGCTCATAATCACTGATTCTCGAACTTTTTTCGAAAGGTCCGTAAAGTCCTAAATAATCTCGGCAAGTCTGTCCGTACCTTTCTCACGCGCAAGAATATACTCGACAGCTACTGAGATTTTAACACAGTAGCCGCACTTAGCAAAATCTCGCAAATCGAAGGAGTTTCTAGCAACTCCACATTTAACTTTCTTAAGCAATTCAACCAGAAAATGAACGAGATTAGCATACGTCCAAATAGTTGTAGAGCCTGCAGAACTATCTGGCACAACACGTACTTTAAAACTGATTCTAAATAGCTCTTCGTTCTTCTGGTTGCCATGCAGTCGGAATGTAGGCCCAATTGGCGACAATTTCGAACCTGTACCGAGCAAGTTCCGAGCGTGCCTTGTCTACTCTCCATGATTGAGTAAAAAAAGTCAAATCGGAACTATTGATGAAGATATGAAGTTTGTGACAATTGGAGAATAATTAATGTTTGCACATACTTGTCTAAAACTGGAGAGTGGTATGTTGATTTCGAGTTTCCTGACTCATGTCTCCACTCATCGGTACCTGCGGATAATGTATTTAATGATAGCTTTCGTAGACGATCTGTTTCTTCTTCTCCTCTGCATCCTGCTTCACTATTCTACGAATAAGTCATAGCTTTGGGGCATACAAGAAACTGCGAAACCTCTGGCTAGCTACACTAAAATTCCTCCCATTTCATTCAATTATTGTTTGTGTCAAACCTATTCGGGCCGAGATTCTGCAATCAGTCCGCCTTTATTTACGGGAAATCCTACTCGTTGTGGATTGAGAGGGCTTCTCGAGGAGGCTCGGAGAAGAAATCAATTTTCGTAACATCAGGAAATAAAATGTCGGTTTCTAAGTTTTACTATTGAAATTGAGTCCTTTGGAATATAAGCCGCATTTTATTTAAATTACATGTGTCTACGAGTGAAATAGCCTTCACCCTCCGAGGGGTAATCTCACCAGATGAATTTTATATTAGTTTGTTCTTCGCCAAGAATAACGTCAGGTGGCTAAATAAATAATTCCGTATTATTTCGAAGACTGCACGAATTGATTCGTATTGATTATACTCGTTTCTTCAGTCGAAAATAAATATAGAATACTAATTTGCACATTTCTGTTCCGAAGTCTTCTATCTTCGTTTCCCGTGCCCATGTATTTGGTCCTTTTTCGGCCTGGATCGGGCAACCGAAACCTAAGCGCCTTTGATGACCTAAGTTCTGCACTACAGAAGTATTTCGCTATGGAAAGTCATGAACTACAAAGCAAATTGAAGTTTTGACGTACCTAGCTTACAGTATCGCCAACTTGGAAATGAGACTTCGAGTAATTAAGCCAACTTAGCAGGCTGTACTATACTTCGAGCAAGTTCGTCAGAAAATGTCAGGTTCACGGTTCTAACGAAGTAAACTGAGCGACATAAATTTAAGACCACGTGTATCAATTACAGATATCACCTGTTGCTTCTCAGTGAGCTCGCCCAGGAACTTTTTGAGCACACTCCTGTGTTCCTCGCAAGATGATGCAATCGATGGGGCTGAGAGTAAAGCAAACGAGGAAGGAGGGAATGAGACGAAGCAGATTTACTGGATAAGATCAACTATGACGCGCGCTACATTATAAAACCATTCCTCATTGATAACTATCGCTGGCTAGTAATTCGTTTCTCCACCTCTCTTCACAATCAAATCGACAACGCGTCGAGGGACGGACTCAAGTAAGTTTCGAATTTCAGTAATAGACAGCCTCTCCCATTTATAAAGAAAACATTCCTTCAAGTCGTCTACATCGTCGAATACGCGACCTCCCTGATATACACGGCGTGCGAGAATCGACCAGACGTTTTCAATAATGTTCATATCTGGCGATTTTGGTGGCCAGTCCATGACCAGCATGTCATTTTCCATGAAATACTCTTATATAAATAGAGCAGTGTGGGCGGGAGCTCCATCTTGTTGGAAAATCCCGCCCCTAGGATAGTATTTCTCGACGTAAGGTTGGTAGGTCTGGTCGAGAATAGAGCAGTATTGTACCGGATCCACTTTGTTCGTGGTGAACGCCAACTCTGTTTTGCCCCTCCATGAAACGCCCGCCCAAATCATGAACCCTCCGCACCCATTTACACGCTTCGAAAGAACCTCCCGAGGTAGTCGTTTATCAGCCCAGTAGTGGCTGTAGCCATCGGGGCCGTCTAAGCACCAACGTTTTTCGTCGGTAAAAGTTACTTTCCGCCAGTACGACATGTCTTTCACCACGATCTCGCGTGCCCACGCGAGGCGTTTTTCGCGATGGGATAAGGTGAGGTGTGGGGGCGGGCCGCATCTTCACATACTCGAGGTTTTGGTGGTTTTGAAGGACACGTTGTATCGTCCTGACTGACACATTCAGTCCTAACTTCTTCACAGCTTGTGAAGCTGATAGCCTCTCCCTCAGGATAGTCCGAACAATGAGCCGGCGAGTATTAGCCGTCGTCTTGGCTTTCCTCCCTAGCCTCCCGCTATGCTTCTGTGATGTTTTTTGGCAAAACGTGTTGGACTGCTGTTTTAGAACGATTTACACGAGCCGCGATTTCGCGTTGGCCAAGATTCAACTTCGAGAGCGCGAAGACGACCGACTTCTCTTCGTTCGATAGTTGACGTCCGTGCCCCATGTTGTTTGTGTTGCGTCTCAAAATAATAATTCGCGGAGCTTCTTATTAATGAGAATGTTCATTTACGGATGTTGGATTAATACATAATACTGGGTCAGCCCCACCTGTTTGCCCGGTCTTAAATTGTAGCGTGTGCCATAATTGGTCTCAAAAAGTGTTTGGTGTGTTTTAATATCCCTCCCAACTCGTTTCCCTTACGCTCGGTGCCATCGATTGCATCATCATTCAAGGAACACAGGAGTGTGCTCAAAAAGTTCCTGGGCGTGCTCACTGAGAAGCAACAGGTGAAATATGTAATTGACACACGTGGTCTTAAATTTGTGTCCCTCAGTATACTGTACAGGGGGGCGGACAAAGTTTTAGAACACCCTAGTTTGGAGTATCGTCCGTAATGAGTAAACAGGGCAAAATTCAACAAAAATCCAGGATTTCGCCTTCTAAAGCTCTGATAAAAGTGTTCAAGAAAACGAGCTTCTGAGCCACCAAAAAAATTTCTGACGCTATACCAGAGCGGTAATCCCAAAAGAACTGCATGATAAGTCTGTTTGTAGGCAGAGATGTTGCTCTATTGCTTCACAAATTTTTTGTTGACACGTATGTCGTATAATCACGACTGCAAACTTTCGTATACAAGTAATTCGACCAGTTCCGTATGAACACTCGTTATCAATACAGATCTACATTGAAAAGGCTCTTCTAACGGCACCTGGTCCCTGTGAAAAAATTTCAACGTACGGACTAGATGCTAGGTTAGATTCTCTACAGATCTGGTACTAAATAAAGAGTTGAAAATTTTTTTGTCTACTCACAAGCTAGTTTTCTTGAACAATTCTATCAGAGAATTAGAAGGCGAAATCCTAAATTTTCGTTGAATTTTGCCCTTTTTAGTCATTACGGACGATACTCCAAACAAGGTTGTTCTAGGATTTTGTCCACCCCCCTGTACGTACAAATAATCACAGCTAGAGAAAGTAAAAATAAATACGAATATGAATTTTTTCCTACCTCTGCTTATGACGATAGAATCCTACTATTTGTTTTGATACCTCAGTGCTCGTCTAACTGGTAATGTGGCCAACGCCAATGCGTCTACATTCCTACTCCGTTCTGTACAAAATTTCCATGTATCAAAGAAGACGTAGAATTCTATTCCTATAAAGTGTGTCTGCTGTGTAATATAAATAGTACAAAACCATAAGGTACCTCTACTATAACTAGAAGCGCATACATACATTGTGTAACAAAAAAAACGGATGAAAATTATCAGCATCCAGTCTCCATACTAATTGTATTAAGAACAAAGTTTGCATTTTACATGACCTAGTAACAAGTAAAGTTTTTTTGTAGAAGCTTTGAGAAATAGAGCTCGAACAATAAAGATTGTACAAATCGAGGAGTGAGATATTTTGTTTTCGGCACTTAGATTTATTGGCCCCTACTTATTTAATGAGGTCATCGGATTAATGCTGCACCTCAGATTTTGATAGTAGAGAATGATATATTTTACCTTCGTGCCCTACTGGTCGTACTATCAGAACAGAGCATACTATGCCGGAACAGAACTACTTGCAAGTCACCTTCAAGAAGTATAATGACGTTCACTGCACAATAAAGCCCCGAATACTTTCGAAATTTATTCGGAATCAGTCTGTGACGAGAACGCAATGTTGGATACGTACGAATATGCGAAAAGAGCCTCCATCACGTAACTCAATCCTCCGCTGGCACCATTATTTCATGGAACACGAGAATTTGGCGCATAGAGGAGGTAATGGAAGACCCAGAACGTCTGCGAAAACAGTGACACAAGTACGTGCAATGTTTGTAAGCCAGCCTCGGCTAAGTATCAGGCATGCTGCTTCTACTTTGGAGGTATCTACGGCGATAGTACACCATATTTTGAAGATCTGCTTATTTCTG
>JAAUYH010219956.1_pt1 | contig 11807 bp, 12 predicted proteins | sample 7278061 | NCBI WGS metagenome assembly JAAUYH01 (sample SAMN14350203, study PRJNA611818) | marine sediment metagenome | isolation source: surface marine sediment (0.6m) | place: French Polynesia: Moorea | collected 2018-08 | reverse complement strand
TCAGGACTAGCCAATGATTCTGATGGGACAGAGGATTTATCTCATGTCAATCTCTATTTAAAACGTCCAAATGGCACTTGGACTACTTTAGATACTGTTCCTGATTTTGATGATAATGGCCACTTTAGCCAAGAACTCAACTTAGAAGGATATGCAGTAGGAAATTATGGTGTTTGGGGACAAGTATTTGATAACCAAGGACTTAATGGAGAGGGATTTTGGACAACATTTAATATCGATAATCAAGCCCCTAACAACCTCAATTTTTCCTTAGATTTAGATAATTATGACAATGATGATCTAATTAACATCGAAGGAACTTTGACAGATATGGATGGATTTGATGATTTACTTAAAGTAGAAATGTGGTTGAGACAACCTAATAATGTTTGGGTGGACATACCAGATATTACCATTTTTGAAAAGGAGGGAGATCATATAGGAAGCTTTAGTTATGATCTGAACCTAAACGATGTTATGGTTGGAGATTATCAGTTATGGGCCCGAGGACAAGATAGTTTAGGTGTCACCACTAATTTTGTTCAACAAAGTTTTCACCTACCATTATGAAAATTATTCTAAAGATTCAATGTTTTTATCCTAAAATCAAGTCCATTGCTTCATCAATAATTGCTGTTTTATTTACTATTTCTATAAGTTCTTTTGATTCATATTTACCCTGTCCTAACTAATTCTTATACTGCTTAAATCCCCTTTAAGGGTATGATTATCTAACCCTAAACAATTGTAAGGATCTTCGACAAAAATAGAATTACAAAAATCCTCAAAGTCTTTCCTTAACCCTTCAGATAATTGAGGTAAATCTTCTTCTCTAACAAGATGATTGACTTTCACTTGATACCTTAATTTTGTACCCACGTTTTCTCAAATTCTCCAAACTAGATTCAACATCAATTTCATCACCGATATCGACGACAGTTTCCCATTTATCAGGGTTATCTGGATCATCTAGATCCTTAATGCGTTCAATGGCTAATTGTTCAGCAGATTTTCGAGAGGTTTCTGGTTGATATTTTATCATTAAAAACTCGATAAAATCTAAAACTTCCTCTTGTTTATCAGGGGGTAATAAATGGATTTTTTGTGTTACTAAATCAATGGTATTCATTTTCTATATTTTTACTGAGTTGACTAATTACTATTTTAGCTAATTGATAGCTTTAAAGACTGTTAATAAACCAAATATTAAGGTTGTAGGTGGGAAAATTAAAGTTTTGTTTGGATTACCCATCAATTAAAAAACTTTGCCCACCCTACACAAGTATATTTTAGTGAACTAATTACCTTAACGTTTATTTTTCTAAAATTAATTCTATTCCTTGCTCAATAATAGCAGTTTTATTAACCATTTCTGCAAGTTCTTCTGCTTCATATTTACCTTCAAATGCTTCTTTTGCAGCAGCTTTTAATCCTAAGTCATAAGCATCCTCTAGTGTCTCTCGTAACTCCTCTCTAGTAAGGTAGTTTCCCTTTGTTTTGCGTCGTTTATTTGTCCTTTGAATCTCTTTTACTGCATTAGCAATAGATAACTCCCATGAGCGTGTTTGTCTTTTTTCTGCTGCTTGTTTGATAAGATGTAAAAGGAGGATTTTACCAAAACTAAAAATTTTGTTGAGTTTATCATCTTTACTCATTTCTGTTAGTTCTTCAACTAATAATAAAGCATCATCAATATTCCCTGCTAGTAACAAATCTTTTAACTCAAATAATTCTTCCATTTGATTATTTTTCTTAAAGTGGTTATAAATAAACGTAAGGTGGGCAATATTCATTAAAACCCTTAATATAAAGATAGTTTTGAGTATTGCCCACCCTACAAATATGTGCATCTAAACTTTGGTTGCCCTGTTTGCACTAGGTTCTAAATCTCGCATTTTCTTCCCTCTCCATAACAAACGAATAGGGGTTCCAGGAAAGCCAATTTGTTCTCGAAACTGTCGCTCAATATAACGTCGATAATTATCACTAAACCGTTTAGGATCATTGACAAATAAAGCAATAGTTGGCGGTTGACTTGATACCTGAGTTCCATAATAAATTCTTCCTTGTTTTCCTTGTCTACTGGTAGGAGGAGAATGCCATTTAACGGCTTCTTCTAATACTTCATTAACCACAGACGTATTGACCCGACGACGATGTTCTTCTACTGCTGCGTCAACTAATTCAAAGATTTTTTCCACTCGTTTTCCTGACATGGCACTGACAAAAATAAGATCCGCCCATTCCATAAAATAAAGTCGATCCATGACCTTTTGTTTATACTCATAAATGGTGTAAGAATCTTTCTCTACGGCATCCCATTTATTAACAACAATAATCGCAGCCCTTCCTTCATCAATAATGCGATCGGCTAACTTAATATCTTGGTCTGTGACTCCATCAATGGCATCAATCACTAATAACACCACATCCGCCCGACGAATGGCTTTAAATGCCCGATTTATGCTAAAAAATTCTGCCCCATAATTGACATTTTTTTTGCGACGAATCCCCGCCGTATCGATTAACCGATAGGTGTTGTCTCCTCGTTCTACTACCGTATCAATGGCATCTCTCGTTGTTCCGGAAATAGGACTAACAATGGCTCGTTTTTCCCCTAAAAATGCGTTCAATAAACTGGATTTTCCCACGTTAGGACGACCAATAATAGAGACATTAATCTCTTCTCGATCCGGCAGTTCTTCAGGAGAGGGTAAATAGGTAATTAATTCATCTAATAATTCCCCCGTTCCGCTACCATGAATACCCGAAACAGGGTAAGGTTCCCCCAGTCCTAACTCCCAAAAATCGGCCGCTTGAATGAGTCCTTGATCCGGTGACTCGCACTTATTAACAGCTAATAACACAGGAACCTTCTGTTGTCTTAACCAGTCCCCAATCTCACGATCGCCAGCAGTGGGTCCGAGTTGTCCATCTACGACGAAAATGGCTGCACTGGCTTCGCTTAAGGCGGCCATGGCCTGTTCTCGGATTAAGGGCAAAAATTCGGTATCATCGTCGAAAACCAGCCCCCCTGTATCCACTACTTGAAAATCACGATCGCGCCAAAAAGCGGGTCGATAAGTGCGATCGCGGGTAATCCCCGGTTGATCGTGTACAATAGCTTGTCTATCCTTCGCTAAACGGTTCACAAACGTTGATTTGCCCACATTAGGCCGGCCAATAATCGCTACAATCGGTAATGCCATAATAATTAATCTAAGGTATTCCTTAGTAAAAATAATAATTTTGCTTGATCTTCAATGATAACGATTTTTTAGGCTAATGAGTTCACGGATTCCTGACATTATCCTTATATTTCACCTGTTTTTCTTTCTCACGTTTCCACACTTAACCTAAAGTTAACTTTAATAGCTCTATTCCCTTACTTTTTTTAATGATCCCAAAAAAAATATTAAGTTTTATGGATGAAAGGTGTTTTTGTAGCAAATGTTACAGAATTATGTGTTATATATAGTACAGAGGGTGAAATACCCCAGATAACAAACCACCATAAACAATCGGAGTCTAAATATTATGTCCACTCAACAACAAGCAAGAGCCTTAATGATGCGTCATCACCAAATGGTCAAAAACCGCCAACAATCGATGTTAGGACGGGCTGCGGCTGAGATTGGCGTTGATGTTGAAAAAGATTACTGGACCACTATTCAAGGTAAACCCTGTTCTGGTTTCCGTAGTTCTTATGATCGCTCCAATGCTGCGATGAGTTAATTCTAATTAATGTTTTTGAAATTCATCATAACTCAGACATATTGCGCGACAAACCACTATAGGGTGTTCTTCGGAAGAGGGACACCTTGTACACTTATTTAGAATGATTTTTAATAATTTTTCGTTTTTGTTGGTCAGTAAAAAAACTGTTATAATCCAATTTAAAAACTAATATTTACCCATGACCAACTCGGCCAACCTATCAGAAAGAATTGCTCAATTTTATGATACCTCAAGTAATTTATGGGAACAAATTTGGGGTGAGCATATGCACCACGGTTATTATGGTAGAGGTGGAAACTATAAATTAGACCGTCGTCAAGCCCAAATTGATTTAATCGAAGAATTGCTAATCTGGGCGAATATTAAAGACGTTACTAATTTAATTGATGTGGGTTGTGGTATTGGCGGAAGTACCCTCTATTTAGCCGATAAATTCAACGCCAAAGCAACAGGAATTACCCTATCCTCTGTACAGGCCAATAGAGCGAAAGAAAGGGCTGCTGAGGTCAAATTAGAAGAAACGGTACAGTTTCAGGTGGCTGATGCCTTAAATATGCCTTTCCCAGACGATAATTTTGACCTGGTGTGGTCTCTTGAAAGCGGGGAACATATGCCTGATAAAAAGCAATTTTTTCAAGAATGTTATCGAGTATTGAAACCAAGTGGTACCTTTATTTGTGCCACTTGGTGTCATCGTTCGACTAATTCTTGGGCAGGGAAATTAACCGAAGATGAAAAACAACATTTACAAGAAATTTATCGGGTTTATTGTTTACCTTATGTCATCTCTTTACCCGAATATAAAACCATTGCTAGTGATTGTGGTTTTAACAATATTCGAGTCGATGATTGGTCAATGGCCGTCGCACCTTTTTGGGATATTGTCATAGATTCAGCTTTAAATTTAGAAGCGATTACAGGATTATTAAACAGTGGTTGGTCAACCATAGAGGGTGCGTTATCTTTGGATTTAATGAGTCGAGGATATGAAAGGGGTTTAATCCGTTTTGGTTTAATTGCTGGACAAAAATAATAAGATTTATGTATAATCAAAAAATTAAAAAACATCAGATAAAATCATGGTAGTTTCATCTCCTGGTAAGCTTTATAATGGCATGAATGCTCGTCACATTCTTAAACAAGTTGTTAGTAATCGTGAAATTCATTTAATTACTATCAATCGTTATCGTTATAATGAACAGCATAGTTGTAAAGATTTAACTGATTTGATTGAAAAACTCAATGGTCAACCCAAAGAGTTAGTACAAGACTTATCTCGTCACGTTTGTGATGAAGCGCGTCATGCTATGTGGTTAACCGATTTATTGGTGGACTTAGGTGCTGACATTGGAACGCCACCTGGAGTGTCTTATATCGATGAATTTGACCGTTTAATAGAGTCGGATGTCACTAAAAAATATAATGATATAGAAGAAGTAATAATCTCGGCTTTAGCAGCTATTAATATCACAGAAAAAAGAGGCTGTGAATATTTTTCTGCTCATCTTTATGCTTTAAAAGAAGCACCTCCAACTGAAGAGAATATTAAAATACGAGAAACCCTTGAAAAGATTTTTCCAGAAGAAGTCGGCCATGTCAGTTGGGGAAACAAATGGTTAAGTCAAATAGCCAAAAAAAGTCCACAACATCGACAAAAAGTAGAAGAAGCCAAACGTAAATATACAACCATTGAAAATGCTGCTTATAATGCCGGAATGGATGTTATGGCCGGGGCAGAATTGCGTCGTTTCAGTAATATAATGGACATTGTCAATACATTACCTTTATGGGAAAGACCTGAATATTTAATCAAGTATCTTCCTCAAAGTGTCTTCGATGTTGAATTACAAAAAACTCGTTTGCGAATAGCACAAAAATCTTGGAATGAAAACCCCCAAGAATTTCTAGAGAAGTTTGTTCCTATGTTTTTAAATGGATTAAATTCATCTCAGAATTTGTAGATGTACTGTTACATTAATTATGTTCAGAAAGTAACTTTTCAACTTTAGCTTCATCCACACGAGAGACTAACTTATTCCTTTCGTGTAAATCTCTTTGGGTTTTCGTTAGACTAATGGTAGAACCAATGGTAAACGTTAACCCCATCCCCATAAAAGCTTTAATCCAACCATTGACAGGTAAATAAAGAATACCAACACTTGTAGTCGAAACAGCTAAGATAAAAGATGCCCAAGTTTGAATCACCCAAGCTGCACTATGATCTTGAGTCAAGTTGTTTCTACTCATAATAATATTCTCTGTGTGTAAAGCAAGAAGAAGACAAGATCAAGACAAACATTGTTAAAAAATCATCTTGATATTCTAGAGAATAATCGAGGAAAAGAAAAAATGGGATGGGGTAAGGGACAGTTTGATAACTGAACATTTCCAATCATCTCTAAAACAATACATCTTCTAGAGAGTAAGGACATTCCTTGGGTAAATTAACATCATATTCAGCTTCAACAATTTTAACTGCATCTTGATAGATTCCCTCAAATTGCTGTATCAGTTTAGGTTTCATACTTGGGGCATATTTACGGGTCATATTAACTTTAAAAACCATAACCTCCCCTTGCCATTTTCTGTGACAATCTTCTAAGGGAACGTAATCAATTTTTAGCTTATGTTCAATTTGTCTAATCAATAAACTGACCACCGCATTATATTCACTACGTCCCAATGCTTCTATCTCCTCAATAATATTATCCCAGTCTAATTCATCTAATTGTTTTAGCCCTTGGTGAGCATTCACAAGCTTTCGTAAAGCCTCAGCTTGTTCCCTTGTCCATTGATAATAATCTCTTTCGTAAGTGTTAAGAAAACCCAGGTTAGTCATGACTTTAACAATAGCCCATTAATTCCTCTGTTTGCCATTCTAAAGTATCCCCAATAGTTGAACCATTATGATAAGCGGCCAGTAAAATTTCGCTGGTTTTACCCCAACTTATCACCCCATTATGATCCAATGCGATCGCCCCTAAATCTCTTTCTCGTTTTTGACACTCTTCCATAGACTTCTGCATCGCTTCAGGCAAAGATAACCCATCTCCTACGCGAATCACCACCCGCGCCGCTAAACATTCGTTAACAATATCTTCCCCTACACCCGTACAACTCACCCCTGCATCAGCCGTAGCATAATTACCCGCAGGCATCGCTGAGTCACTCACTCGACCAATTCTTTCTAGTCCTTTCCCTCCCGTAGACGTACCAGCCGCAATTTTTCCCTGACTATCTAAAGCCACCACACCAATAGTTCCCCGTCTAGCTTCAGAGGACTCTGTACTGGCGAATAAACGCCCCATTTTGCGCTGAAAATCATCTTTCCACTCTTCTATCCATTCTAAGGCCCGAAACTCCGTTAAGGGGTCATAAACGGGGATATTCAATTCTCTAGCTAATTCTGCGGCCCCCATATCTGAAAGAATGCGATCGCTTTCTTCTTGTAGATGTTTAGCAAGATCGATGGGATTTTTGACACGGGAAATATTGATGACACCGCTAAAGGTTTGACTCAACCCTTCCATCAAGGATGCACTCATGCGAATTTGTCCATCGGATTGTAACACCGATCCGGTTCCGGCGTTGAAACTGGGTTCATTTTCGAGTAACTGACACCCCCTAACCACTGCGTCTACTGCTGTTCCCCCGTCGCTTAATAATTGATAAACTTCGGTGACAATATGATGGAGAGAGGGACGCACTTTGGCTAAACCACCCTTATCGTCGAGGGAACTCGCACCACCATGAATGATAAGTTTCGGTTGGGTTGTAGTCATGAATTTTTATCCTGTAGTTGGGACCGTCTTCTGCGACATCTTTCGGAGCAATACTTTACATCATCCCAACATTTGGCCCATTTTTTTCGCCATGTAAAGGAAAGGCCACAAACGGGACAGATTTTTGTGGGGAGATCGGATTTTGAGCGTTGACGGGCCATTGGATTCAGTGATCGGTTATTGTTTGTTTACTCTTAGTTTATGATAGGAATAACAGACTTATTTTGACGATTGATTGATGGTAAGCGCAACTTCTACCCATTTATCCACTATTTTATTAGGGTTTCGGGCATTATCTGATCCCATTCGGTTACAAGTTTTGGAGTTACTGAAAACTCAAGAATTATGCGTTTGTGATCTGTGTGAAAAATTAGACATTAATCAATCTAAACTTTCTTTTCATCTGAAAAATCTTAAAGATGCTCAGTTGGTGCGATCACGTCAAGAGGGTCGTTGGATTTATTATCGTTTAAATTTATCTCAATTTACTCTGCTCGAAAATTATCTATCTCAATATCAACAATTTAAAGATATTTTACCTGCCTCATCTTGTGAATAATTTGAGTGATATTTTGCCCAATTAAAATCTTACCTATTGGGTTAAATAGGGATTGTTGGAAACTCGTGCCTGCAATCACAGCCGTTTTAAGATAATTTGGTTTTGATTAAATTAGAGTTTTAACTTAAATAAAGATGAAAATTATAGTTAAAAATTCTGCGATCGCAATTAGTTCTGCTTACTTATTATTTTTAGGAGTTCAATTATTATTCCCTGAAAAAGATCCCTTGGCTATAAAACTCGATAAAGACTTTCAGAGAATAGAACAAAACATGGAAAGAATAGAAAAGAGTCTTGATAGAATTAACTAGAAATCCGATGAGTAAAATCATAAACCGTCAACTTTGTTGATGCTAAAGTCCCTAATTTTTCATATACTCAGGTTTTGTCAAGCTCAGTTTACAAAAATTATTAGCTAGAACATAGAAACTACCCTGATGGCAGTTGCCTTTTTGCACTTATTTTAATGCTCAACAGGATCAAAACTACGCAAAATAGATGCTTTACCTGAGTTGTGCGCTATTTTTACTTACAAGAACCCTAGCTTATTCCAAAAATAGCGTATCTGAAAATTTACAAAAATACAAGTCTTCATTTTCAAGCAAATTTTAGGAAAATCGGCAAAACCCCTCTTTTCATAAAGTTAGATTAAGTAGAAGAAGCTATTAAAATAAATCATAGATTTAAAAAAAGAGGATAAGTTAAAGCAATATTTTGACAAAAGCAAAACAACACTCAAGACAAAATTAAGGATAATAAGACAAGAAGATAACACAGCCTAGCATATAAACTAGAATAAAGAATAAAACGATACCTTATGCTTAAAGCTCTATTTGGCGATCCTAATACCCGCAAAATCAAAAAATTACAACCCATCGTTGCCGAAATCAACCTGCTTGAAGAGGATATTAAAGACCTATCCGACGACCAACTCAAGCAAAAAACCGTTGAATTTCGGGAAATGCTAGACAAAGCCAACAACGATGAAGAACTAGAGGATATTTTAGACGAAATTCTGCCCGAAGCTTTTGCTGTTGTCCGAGAAGCCGGCAAACGCGTCTTAGGAATGCGTCACTTTGACGTACAGTTGATGGGGGGAATGGTTCTCCATCAAGGACAAATTGCCGAAATGAAAACAGGGGAAGGAAAAACCCTCGTTGCTACCCTTCCCGCCTATCTTAACGGACTCACTGGCAAAGGGGTTCATATTGTGACCGTTAACGACTACTTAGCCCGTCGGGACGCAGAGTGGATGGGACAAGTGCATCGTTTTCTAGGGTTAACTGTCGGACTCATTCAGTCAGGAATGAACCCAGAAGAACGGAAGAAAAACTACGCCTGTGACGTTACCTACACCACCAACAGCGAACTCGGTTTTGACTATTTACGGGACAATATGGCCACAGCCATGGCCGAAGTGGTGCAACGACCCCCTAACTATTGCATCATTGACGAAGTTGACTCTATTTTAATCGATGAAGCCCGTACCCCCTTGATTATTTCCGGTCAAGTGGAACGACCCACCGAAAAATATATTAAAGCAGCCGAAATTGCCAAACAACTAGAAATTCAAGAATCAGAAGAAGATCCCAAAGACTACGAAGTCGACGAAAAAGCCCGCAACGTTTTAATGACGGATCAAGGGTTTGAAAAAGCAGAACAACTCTTAGGAGTAACCGACTTATACGATCAAGAAAACCCCTGGGCTCACTATATTTTTAATGCTATCAAAGCCAAAGAATTATTCACCAAAGATGTGAATTATATCGTTAAAAATAAAGAAGTGGTGATCGTTGATGAATTTACCGGTCGGGTATTAGCTGGCAGACGGTGGAGTGATGGACTGCATCAGGCGATCGAAGCGAAAGAAGGGGTTCCCATTCAACGAGAAACCCAAACCCTAGCAACCATTACCTATCAAAACTTCTTCCTGTTATATAACAAACTCTCAGGAATGACGGGAACCGCGAAAACCGAAGAAACGGAACTAGAAAAAGTCTATAACCTGCAAGTCACGATCGTGCCGACGAACCGTCCTTCCCAACGTTACGACTATCCTGATGTGGTTTATAAGACCGAACCCGCTAAATGGAACGCCGTAGCAGCAGAAGTAGAAGAACTGCATCAACAGGGTCGTCCCATCCTCGTTGGAACCACCAGCGTTGAAAAATCAGAAGTAATCTCAACTTTACTGCAACAAAGCAATATCCCTCATAATATTCTCAATGCCCGACCCGAAAACGTAGAACGGGAATCAGAAATTGTTGCCCAAGCTGGACGAAAAGGGGCTGTTACCATCGCAACCAATATGGCAGGACGAGGAACGGATATTATCTTAGGGGGTAACTCAGATTACATGGCCCGCCTCAAAATTCGTCAATACCTCATGCCTCAAATTGTGATGCCAGAAGATGATAACCTGATGGCAGCAGGAGGAATGGGGGGTAATGGCCGTCTTGCGAAGGGGTTTGGTCAGGATAGTAAAAAGAAAAAATGGCAGCCCTCGGCTGATATTTTCCCCACAGAACTGTCCTCAGAAACCGAAAATATGATCAAAGAGGCCGTTAAATTTGCGGTGGATCAATACGGACAGCAAAGCCTCTCAGAACTCGAAGCCGAAGAAAAGATCGCTGTTGCCTCTGAAAATGCCCCCACCGATGACCCGGTGATCGAAAAATTACGGGAAGTCTATAAGCTGATTCGTAAAGAGTACGATGCCTTTACCGATAAAGAACACGACGAGGTGATCGAACTTGGCGGACTTCATGTGATGGCCACCGAACGTCACGAGTCCCGTCGCATCGATAACCAGTTACGGGGACGGGCTGGACGACAAGGAGACCCAGGATCTACTAAATTTTTCCTCAGTTTAGAAGATAACTTATTAAGGATTTTTGGGGGCGATCGCGTGGCCGGGTTGATGAATGCCTTCCGCGTCGAAGAAGATATGCCCATCGAGTCCAAAATGCTGACCCGTTCCTTAGAAGGGGCCCAGAAAAAGGTAGAAACCTTCTACTATGACACCCGTAAACAGGTGTTTGAATACGATGAGGTAATGAATAACCAAAGACGGGCAATTTACGCCGAACGTCGACGGGTACTCGAAGGGTTAGACCTCAAAGAACAGGTGCTACAATACGCTGAAAAGACCATGGATGAAATTGTAGATGCTTACGTAAATCCTGAGTTACCCCCCGAAGAATGGGACGTAGAAAACCTAGTCAGTAAGGTCAAAGAGTTTGTCTATCTCCTGGAAGATATCACTGCTAAAGATATGGAAGATATGACCGTAGGAGAGATGAAAATCTTTCTCCACGAAGAGGTACGGAAGGCTTATGACATCAAAGAAGACCAAGTAGATAAAGTTCGACCGGGTTTGATGAGAGAAGCTGAACGGTTCTTTATTTTGCAACAGATAGACACCCTATGGCGTGAACATTTACAATCAATGGACGCTTTACGGGAGTCGATTGGGTTACGGGGCTATGGACAAAAAGACCCACTGATTGAATACAAACAGGAAGGGTATGAAATGTTCTTAGAGATGATGATTGATATTCGTCGGAACGTTGTTTATTCTCTCTTCCAGTTCCAACCTCAAGGCCAACCTCAAGCAGTGTGACATCCTCCCACACTGACCGCGCTTGCGGTACAGTGTGGGCTTCCCAACTCACGATGAGATATTTCTGCCCACAGAGGCATGAAGCCCCTACGCCAGTTATCTAGGC
>JAAUYH010196843.1_pt1 | contig 11808 bp, 14 predicted proteins | sample 7278061 | NCBI WGS metagenome assembly JAAUYH01 (sample SAMN14350203, study PRJNA611818) | marine sediment metagenome | isolation source: surface marine sediment (0.6m) | place: French Polynesia: Moorea | collected 2018-08 | reverse complement strand
GGTCTGGCTCGTAACCTTCAAGAAAGGGCATGCGGACCACTTGCCTTTTGGCGAGGTGGTCGAGGAATTGTTGTGCTGGGGTTGGGTCGACAGCTCGGTCCGCGGCATCGACGACGTTAGCTTCAAGCATCTGATTTCCCCGCGCAAGGAGACCTCGGCCTGGTCCGCCGTTAACAAAGAGATTGTCGAACGGATGCGCGCCGAAGGCCGCATGCAGCCGTCTGGCGAAGCCAAAATCGCGGCAGCAAAGGCCAACGGGATGTGGGACTTCCTCGACGACGTCGAACGACTGCAAGTGCCAGACGATCTGTTAGAAGCATTGAACGACGCGCGCCGAGGCTGGGACAACCTGCCTCGGTCCACGAAGCGCGGGCTGCTGGAAAGACTCAAGCGCGCCAAAACCTCGCCCACGCGCGCCAAACGGGTTGCCGAATGCGTCGAAGCGGCTGCCAAACGACTGGAGTATTGAGCGCAAGCGCACATGAAATCTTGCGTCGCGCGTGCCGCGCGCCGCGGTGCACAGGGGCTCTGCCCCCCTTGGCCTACGGCCAAATACCCCCGGGAAATTTTTGAACGGGCGAAGGTGGAAACCTCCCAGGCTCGACGATGAACCCGGGAGGCTTCGCCCGTTGCGGTCATCGGCGTCCCCGCCTGTACCGCAGAACCTTTCTTTGCCAATTTGATTAAAACTTTCCTTTGCCTGATTGAAAATATCCCGGGGTGAGCGCGCGAAGCGCGTGAGGGGCAGAGCCCCTTCCCAGAAATCGGCTTTCCCCCCCGCGCCCGCTCTTTTATGACGGCGCCAGCAAACGGGGGTGCCATGCAAGAGCCGGAAATCACAGAAGAGCTGATCCAGTCCCATGGGTTCACGCCGGACGAATACGCCGAAGTCCTGCGCATCCTGAACCGCGCTCCGAATTTCACGGAACTCGGCATCTTCTCGGCCATGTGGAACGAGCACTGCTCCTACAAATCCTCCAAGAAATGGCTCAGGACCCTGCCCACAACCGGTCCACAAGTCATCTGCGGCCCAGGCGAGAACGCAGGCATCGTCGACATTGGCGACGGGCAAGCCGTTGTTTTCAAGATGGAAAGCCACAACCACCCCTCCTACATCGAACCCTATCAGGGGGCAGCAACCGGCGTTGGCGGCATCCTGCGCGACGTCTTCACCATGGGCGCACGCCCCATCGCCGCGATGAATGCGCTTTCCTTCGGCGAACCCGAACACCCCAAGACCAAGCGGCTAGTGGCCGGTGTCGTCGAAGGCATCGGCGGTTACGGTAACGCTTTCGGCGTGCCAACGGTCGGCGGAGAGGTGCGTTTCCACGCGGCCTACAACGGCAATTGCCTGGTGAACGCATTCGCGGCCGGCTTGGTGGATGCGGACAAGATATTCTATTCCGCCGCCAGCGGCGTCGGTATGCCTGTCGTCTATCTCGGAGCCAAGACGGGGCGCGATGGTGTTGGCGGCGCCACTATGGCCAGCGCCGAGTTTGACGACAGCATCGAAGAGAAACGCCCAACCGTGCAGGTGGGCGACCCCTTCACCGAAAAGCGCCTGCTGGAGGCCTGCCTCGAACTGATGCAGACGGGCGCCGTGATCTCGATCCAGGACATGGGCGCCGCGGGCCTGACTTGCTCGGCGGTCGAGATGGGCGACAAGGGCGGCCTCGGCGTGCAACTGAACCTCGACCATGTGCCGCAGCGCGAAACCGACATGACCGCCTACGAAATGATGTTGTCCGAGAGCCAGGAACGCATGCTGATGGTTCTGGACCCCTCGAAAGAGGCGCAGGCCAAGGCGATCTTCGAAAAATGGGATCTGGATTTCGCCATCGTCGGCGAGACCCTCGCTGAAGACCGTTTCCTGATCATCCATGGCAACGAGGTGAAGGCTGACCTGCCGCTCTCCAAGCTGTCGTCGACCGCGCCAGAGTATGACCGCCCCTGGGTCCCCACTCCGGCGGCAGAGACTTACGCCCACGACGACGAGGCTCTGGCCACCGACCCGATCGACGGCCTTCGTGCGCTCATCGGCTCGCCGAACTACGCCCGGAAGCAATGGGTCTGGGAACAATATGACAGCCAGGTCATGGCGGACACAGTTCAGCCGCCGGGCGCTGGCGCCGGCATCGTGCGTGTGCACGACACGGATAAGATGCTGGCCTTCACCTCCGACGTCACGCCGCGCTACGTCCGCGCCAATCCGGTCGAAGGCGGCAAACAGGCGGTGGCCGAAGCGTTCCGCAATCTGTCCGCTGTCGGGGCGAAACCGCTCGCCACAACCGACAACTTGAACTTCGGAAACCCCGAAAAGCCCGAGATCATGGGGCAGTTCGTCGGCGCGATCCAGGGCATCGGTGCGGCCTGCGAAGCCCTTGATATGCCAATCGTTTCCGGAAACGTCTCGCTCTACAACGAAACCGACGGGCAGCCGATCCTGCCGACACCCACAATTGGCGCCGTTGGGCTGATCGAAACACCCGAACAGTTGATTGCGGGACACGCACAAGAGGGCGACTTCGCCCTACTTGTCGGCGAAACGCCCGGGCATCTGGGGCAGACCGCCCTGCTGGCCGAGGCCTTCGGTCGCGAGGACGGCGATGCGCCGACGGTGGACCTTGAAGCCGAACGCCGCCATGGCGACTTCATTCGCGAAAACGGCGCCGTCATGCACGCCTGCACAGACCTCTCCGACGGTGGCCTCGCCCTCGCTGCCTTCGAGATGGCCGAGGCGGCCGGTCTTGGCGTGACCGTCGACGACGCCGGGATTGCCCAGCTCTTCGGCGAAGACCAGGCGCGGTATCTGGTGGCCTGCGGCTTCGACCAGGCCGAAGCGCTCATCGTCGCGGCGGGTAAGGCGGGCGTTCCGATCTCGCAGGTCGGCCGGTTCGGTGGCACTGTCGTACGCTTCGGCACCTCCGAAGCCCCACTGGATGAACTCTCCGCCAAATACCGCTCGGCCTTCGCGGACACCGTGACATGACCGGCAAGCGCGTCTCGATGGCGGATTGGCCGCGTGCCGAGCAGTTCCGCTTCTTTCGCACATTCGAACGCCCGCACTATGCAACCACGGTGCGCATGGACGTGAGCCATCTGATACAGCAACGGCAGAAATGGCAGATCTCGCCCTTTCGCCACACCATCTGGGCCATCGGGAAGGGGCTGCATGCGGTGCCCGAGCTGTGTATGCGCTTCAAGGGCGAACGCGTTACGCAGTACACAAGACTGCTCTTGTCCCCGACCATTCCTCTGGAGAACGGCGACTTCCGCTACACCTATATGGCCTGGAACCCGACCCGCGAACGGTTCGACACCCACGCGCGCGAGAAGATCGACCAGGTCCGGGCAGGCGCGCCGCTCAACGCCAATGACGGCGCGATAGAGGACGTGGCCTACCTCTCCTGCCTGCCCTGGCTGGATTACACCGCGCTCGACAATGCGCTCCCCAACGCCGACGACTGCATCCCACGTGTTTCCTGGGGCAAGATCGTGGCCAAGGGCGACGGCTTCGATATGGCGATGACGCTTCAGGTCCACCATGCGCTGGTCGATGGTCGTCAGGTGGCCGCCTTCTTCGAGGCAACGCAAACCGCACTTGACGAGATTTGACCCCCGCAACTTGCGGGTCCCGCCCGGCAGCCCTAGATTGCTGGCAAAGAGAGGATGCCATTCATGCCCATGCAGGCCCACGAGATCGAAGCCCTTCTGCGCGAGACCTTCCCCGACGCCGAAATCCAGGTCGGCGGGGATGACGGCGTGCATATGTCGGCGCTCGTCGTGGACGAAAGCTTCAAGGGCATGAACCGCGTCCAGCAACAACGCGCCGTCTATGCCGCGCTCAAGGGCAAGATGGACGGCCCGAACGGCGAACTGCATGCGCTGGCGCTGACAACCCGCGCACCCGAATAACGCGCTTTGGAGACGAAGATGAACGCAGAAACCCAGATCAAGGAAACCGTCGACGCAAACACCGTCGTTCTGTTCATGAAAGGCACCAAGGAAATGCCGCAGTGCGGGTTTTCCAGCCGCGTCGCCGGCGTGCTGAACTTCATGGGCGTGGATTTTCAGGACGTGAACGTCCTCGCCGACGACGCCATCCGCCAGGGCATCAAGGACTACTCTGACTGGCCCACCATCCCGCAGCTTTACGTGAACGGCGAGTTCATCGGCGGATGCGATATCGTGACCGAGATGACGCTTTCGGGCGAGCTGGATCAGCTCTTCGACGACAAGGGCGTGACCTATGACAAGGACGCCGCGAACAAGATCCGAGAGCACAACACCTGATGTACGTGGTCACGGTCCGGTTCCAGGTAAAATCGGGCTGTGAAGAGCGATTTCTGACCGAAATGCAGCGCAACGCTGCAACGTCCCTTTCAGACGAACCGGGCTGTCACCGCTTCGATGTGGCCATTGGCGAAGACGGCCCGGGCGAGGTTTTCCTCTACGAGCTCTACACTGACCGCGCGGCATTTGACGCCCATTTGTCGAGCGCGCACTTCAAGTCTTTCGACGCGCAAGCGGCCGATTGGGTCGCGGGGAAAGACATAGCATGCTTTCACCTCGTGGGGTGATCAACGCCCCTCACGGCTCCGCCGGGCATAGGCAAATTCCGACATTCTGTGCCCAGATTGGTGTGACAAACGGACAAATACCGGCACGAACTCAACAATTCGAAGCGTTATCCAGTGTTGCGCGGACGAAGCTAAACGACCGCACATTTCTTTGAGGCGAATGTGCCGCCTCACCTTAGCTCACCGCGCGCAGCTTCTCTTCCGCCGTCTCCGCGATAGCTTCCGCACGCGCCGCCAACTCGGCAAGGCTTTCGGTCACCTCCGTCGGGATAACTGCCACCTCGGTCGGTTCGGCCACTGGTTTCGGCCGGTTCTGTAGCTCTTCAATCCAGGCCTCTTGCTGAGCGACCTTGTCTTCCATCGACTTCATCTGGTCTTCGACGCCCGCATGCTTGTCAGCCAGCATCAGACCCGCCATCAGGAGCATCCGTGCCTCGGGCAGCCGCCCGATCTGCTCCATCAGGGTCTTTGCCTCCCCGTCCAGCAGGTCGGCCGCAGACTTCAGGAAATGCTCCTCGCCCTCCTGACATGCAACGGCAAAGGTGCGACCGCCGATCTGTATATCCACTTCCGGCATCTCAGGCCTCCTTCAGGACAGGTTCGAGTGTGGCGAGTATCTCTTCGATCTCGGCCCGATCTGCCGCGCGCGCGGCGCGAAGGCTCTCCAACTCGCTGACCATCGCCCCGTTGACAAGGTCCGCATCGCCCACGCCCTTCGCATTGGCTTCCCGAAGCGCAGCGTTCGACTTCCGAAGCTCCTCGTTGACGCTTCGCACTTGCTGCAACTCGGCGTCCCTGGTCTTCAGTGCCGTGCCCAAATCCTCCACCTGCGCCTCAAGCTGAGACACCGTCGTTTCCTGTTTTTCCTTGATCGCGCGGACGCGTTCTTCCAGCTGCTGATTGGCCACGCGTTCGGCATCCAACTCGGCCTTCAATGCGCTCGTGTCCTCGCCGCCGCTGCCCCGCAATTGATCCAGCGCCTGGCTTGCGCGATCCAACGCGGCAGTGATGCGGCGCTGGTATTCAGAAATCTCGTCCATGCTTCGTCCCAGCCATTCTGTCCAGCCGCCTGTTAACCTTTCGAATCGAAATGCCTCAGGCCCAATTACGGGCAGAATACCGGATCGCCGCGGCGATTCATCCCCCAAAGCTTCAATCCTCGCGTGCGATGGCTTGCGCTCGGGCGGCGGGCTGTTATCAACCGCGAAAACGCTGCCAGCAGATAGGACACTCCCACAATGGACATCGCGACGCTGAAAGACCTGCATCCCGACCATTTTGCGCGCGCAACCGCGATCCGCGCTCTTGCGATGGATGCCGTTCAGGCCGCCAATTCCGGCCACCCTGGCATGCCGATGGGCATGGCCGATGTCGCGACGGTCCTCTTTGAAAAGCACCTGAAGTTCGACGCAAGCGCCCCCGATTGGGCCGACCGCGACCGCTTCATCCTCTCGGCCGGCCACGGCTCCATGCTGCTCTACGCCCTGCTGCACCTCACGGGCTACGAAGACATGACGCTCGAGCAAGTGAAAAACTTCCGCCAGTTGGGCTCGATCACCGCGGGTCACCCCGAATACGGCCATGCCAAAGGGATCGAAACCACAACCGGCCCTCTCGGTCAGGGCATCGCCAATGCTGTCGGCTTCGCCATGGCCGAAGAAGCCCTTCGCGCACGTTTCGGCAAGAAGGTCGTCGATCACTACACTTACGTCATCGCGGGCGACGGATGCCTGATGGAAGGCATCAGCCAGGAAGCCATCGGTCTGGCAGGCATGCAGAAGCTCTCGAAGCTGATCGTGCTCTGGGACGACAACAACATCTCGATCGACGGCGAAATCAGCCTTTCCGACATCACCGACCAGCAAAAGCGCTTCGCCGCAAGCGGTTGGCACGTGCTGGAATGCGACGGCCACGACCCGGAAGACATCGACAAGGCGCTGACCAAGGCGAAGTCCTCCGGCAAGCCCACCATGATCGCTTGCAAGACCCACATCGGATATGGCGCACCCAACCGCCAGGACACAGCCAAGGCCCACGGGTCACCTCTGGGCGAGGAAGAAATCGCCCTGACCCGCGACGCTTATGGTTGGAGCCACGCACCCTTCGAAATCCCCGCCCCGGTCCTCTCGGCCTGGCGGGCCACGGGCGCCCGCGGCTCGGATGCGCGCGGTGAGTGGGAAACCCGCTTTGCCGCTCTCTCGGCTTCGCGCCAGGCCGAATTCACCCGCGTCATGGCAGGCAAAGCGCCGAAGAAGCTGGCCTCCACCGTCCGCGCGTTGAAAAAGAAGATCAGCGCCGAGCAGCCCAAGGTCGCGACCCGCAAGGCGTCCGAAATGGCCCTGGAAGCCCTAAACCCGGTGACCCCCGAAACGCTCGGCGGCTCGGCCGACTTGACCGGGTCGAACAACACCAAGACGCCGGACCTTGGTATCTTCAATTCCGAAAACCGTAAGGGCCGCTACATCCACTTCGGCATCCGCGAACACGGCATGGCGGCGGCCATGAACGGCATGGCGTTGCACGGCGGAATCAAGCCCTATGGCGGGACGTTCCTATGCTTCACCGACTACGCGCGGGGCGCAATGCGGCTTTCGGCGCTGATGGGTGTGCCCGTCACATACGTGATGACGCACGACTCGATCGGCCTCGGCGAAGACGGCCCGACCCACCAGCCGGTCGAACACATCGCCATGCTGCGCGCCACTCCGAACGTCAATGTCTTCCGTCCCGCCGATGCGGTCGAGACGGCTGAAGCCTGGGAACTCGCGCTCTCGTCGGAACGGACGCCCTCTGTCCTGGCCCTGTCGCGCCAAGGACTGCCGACGGTGCGCAAGGACCACAAGACCAAGAACCTGACAGCGCAAGGTGCCTATGTTTTGGCGGAGGCCGCCGAAAAGCGCCGAGTCATCCTGATGGCCACCGGGTCCGAGGTCGAAATCGCCCTCGCCGCCCGCGAACAGTTGGAGGCCCGGGGCGTCGGCACCCGCGTCGTCTCGATGCCCTGCTGGGAGCTTTTCGAAGCTCAGGACGAAAAGTACCGCCGCAAGATTCTGCCTGCAGGTCCGGTGCGCATCGCCATCGAAGCGGGCGTTCGCTTCGGCTGGGACCGTTGGCTCTTCGGCGAACGTGGCAAGCGCGAGAAGGCGGGCTTCATCGGCATGCACGGCTTCGGCGGCTCGGCCCCCGCGCCCGAGCTTTACAAGCACTTCGGCATCACGGCAGAGGCCACTGCGGCAAAGGCCATTGACCTGATCGAAGGTCGCTGGGAACCCAGCACACAGGTCTAGGCCCCGAGCGTTCCGTTAGTTTTCTCCCGCCCGGCACAACTCTGCGGGGCTGGCACCGACGCAATACCGACGTCATACCGACGCGACACCGATCCGGGTGAGCGTCCTCGCTCCCTATTGCTTAACGCCCATTAGGGCGCGATCGGTTTTCAGCCTTGCGTTCTTCCGAAGTCCACAAGAATTTTTCGGCAAGCCTTGTCGAAAACCGTCTTTCTCCCGCGTCCTTGGGTCATCGAAACCAGTGAACGGGAGAGAGAAGATGATGCCCCCAACCCTCACAGCGACCTACGCGGCCGTCCTCGCGATCTTCTATGTCGCCATGTCGGCTTACGTGATCGCAACTCGCGTCCGCACCCACGTGAACTTAGGCGACGGCGGCAACCCACAGATGTTGCTCGCCATTCGTCGTCACGGCAACATGGCCGAATACGTACCCTTCGCCCTACTCTTAATGGCACTGGCCGAGATCCTCGGCGCCGGAACGATTTGGCTCCACGCCACCGGCATCCTGTTGATTGCCGGGCGTTTTCTGCACCCCTTCGGCCTGACGCTTGCGGAAGGAACCCCTGCCTCGCGCGTCATCGGAACGTTGGCGACATTCGCCGCCATCATCGCGCCGGCCGCCGCAATCTTCGTCAACTCGCTGGCGTAAGACTGGACAGACTCAGGCACGCTCAGCACAATTTCACCCAACCGAAAGGAAAGACCCATGCAATATCTCGCTTTGATCTACGCCGAGGACGGCGCTGGCCCGCAGCCCGGAGACGCGGACTTCGATAGCTATCTCCAGGGCTACATGACCGCCACAAAGACCTATCAGGACGCGGGCATCATGCGGGGTGGCGAAGCGCTCCAGCCGGTCGAAACCGCGACCTCTGTGCGCATCCGCGGCGGCAAGACGGAAACAATTGACGGCCCCTTCGCCGAAACCAAGGAGCGTCTTGGCGGCTATTATCTTCTTGATTGCAAGGACTTGGACCAGGCCATCGAAATGGCCGCGCTGATCCCGACGGCCAAGCACGGCACGGTCGAGCTTCGCCCGATCATGCACGTCGAGTTCCCCGACCAGTGACCGACGCCGCCCCCGATCTTGATGCGCAGATCACCCGGATCCTGCGCGAAGACCGGGGGCGTCTACTGGCCGCGCTCATTCGCACGTTACGCGATTTCGACCTTGCCGAAGACGCACTGCAAGAAGCCACGACCCGCGCCCTCGTCCACTGGGGCCGCTCAGGCCTTCCCAACAACCCTCAGGCCTGGTTGCTGCAGGTCGCCCGCCGCGCCGCCATCGACCGCATCCGCAAGTCCAAACGCCATGCCGCCGCCGAACCCGAGGTCACGCGCCTGATGGAAGACGACGAAGCTGACCGAGCCGCCGACGCCCCCGAAATCCCGGACGAACGCTTGCGCCTGATCTTCACCTGCTGCCACCCTGCGCTCGAAGAAAAGACCCGTGTAGCACTGACGCTTCGCACGGTCGGAGGGCTGACCACCCGGGAAATCGCCCGTGCCTTTCTGGACAAGGAAGCCGCCATGGGCCAACGCCTGTCGCGCGCCAAGGCCAAGATCGGGGCAGCCGCGATCCCCTTCGCGGTGCCGGAGCGCACTGAATGGGACCAGCGCCTGAATTCGGTTCTGATGGTTATCTATCTGATATTCAACGAAGGATGGACCGCAGGCCCAAGCGAAGAACCGATCCGAACCGGCCTTTGCGACGAAGCCCTTTGGCTTGCGCGCCTGATGGCGCAATTGGCCCCGGAAGAACCCGAGATCGAGGGTCTATTGGCACTCATGCTGATCGCACACGCCCGGCATGCGGCGCGCTTCGATCCAGAGGGCGCTTTGGTGCCGCTGGACGAACAAGACCGAACCCAATGGGACGGGACCCTGATTGCCGAGGGTCTGGCCGTGCTAGATGTCGCAGTCGCGCGCCGCTTGCCGGGACCGTTCCAGCTTCAAGCAGCGATCAGCGCACTTCACGCTCAAGCAAAGTCGCCAGCCGAAACGGATTGGCCGCAAATCCTGCTGCTCTACGACCGGCTCTTGGCGCTCTCTCCCTCGCCCATCGTGGCCTTGAATCGCATCGTGGCCCTGGCCGAAACCGGCGCTCTGACACGCGCGCGCCGCGAGTTGAGCACTCTGAGCGACGCCTTGTCCGGCTACCAACCCTTCCACGCCGCTGTCGCTGAACTTGCGAATCGCGCAGGTGACAAAGGGGCCGCCCGCAGCGCCTATGACAAAGCGATTGCTCTAAGCCGGTCCGATGCAGAACGGACGTGGCTGGCCGCGCGTCGCGACGGCGCCTAAAGCGTCCGCTCCATGTGGATGGCTGGAAAATCGATGCCCGGGCGCAAGTTGATCGTCATGCGTTCAATAGTCTCGAAGCCGCAGGCAGCATAGAACGGCTCGGCCATCAGCGTGGAATAGCACACCATGCGCCGGATGCCGTTCGCACGGGCCGATGCAAAGATATGCTCCATCAAGGCACGCCCGATCCCCTCGCGCGTCCGCCGGTGATCGGTCACGACGTGGCGAATGTTTCCGATCTCGCGTGTTCCTCGACCGCCATCACCCGGCAACGCGCGCGTCCACCCCCCGGCGCCCACGATGTCGTCACCATCCGCCACCACGAAGTACGTGCCGGATGCAATCAACCGGGGCTGTGCCTTCGAGATCAACGGAAGTGCCGTGACCAAAACGGACGGAGCATAGGCCGACTTCAGCAACACGGGATAGGACCGCGCCAGAAGCGCATCGATCCCGGTCAAGTCACTGGGCATGGCAGCACGGACTGACAAGACTTGCTCCATCGCGTTCATATGGCCCTTTCAGCCCAAGCTTCCAAATTCCCAAAAGAAAAAGGCCGCGTCCCCGACGCGGCCCCTGTCCATTCAAGTTCGGCTTATCTTACTTGATCTTGCCTTCCTTGTATTCGACGTGCTTCCGCGCCACGGGGTCATACTTCCGCACCACCATCTTTTCCGTCATGGTGCGCGCGTTCTTCTTGGTCACGTAGAAGTGGCCCGTGTCGGCGGTCGAATTCAGACGAATCTTGATCGTCGTCGGTTTCGCCATGTGCTCTCTCCTGCTTGGCCACCACTTCGGCAGAGGCCGGAAAATCTCAGACCCCGCCTTCTAAACACTGCGCACGACCTGTCAAGGAGAAACGCGGCCCTTACAATGCAATCAACGCACCGCTGTCCAATTGCTTCTGAAGAGTATCGCCTTTTACGACATGTCCCCGCGTCTCCTCACCCCGGATGGCCGACAGTGGATTGCCATTGTGGCAGGACAAAAGCGTCCGGATCATGCCAACGGCCCGGTTCTGATGCGCCCGGTCACGAAACGCGTTCAGCCCGCGCACTTCTATCGTCGGCAGACTCGCCCAGTTCGTCGCCCACGGGAACCTGTCGAAATCCGGGATCTCGAAGGTTCGAAACAAGTGATCCACCCGCCAAATGAAAACGCCATCTTCGGTCTTGTCCGCAAAGTCCCAGGCAAAACAGATGCGTTCAGGGTCCGACGGATGATCCGACGTAAGGACAATGCGCTCGCCATCCAAATGCAGGATGGCGAATGAGTGGCCCTTGTACCCATGGCTTCCATGAGAATGAAACGTAAGCGAGGTCTTTGGATCGCTGGTTCGGACCGAAGCGGAGCGCGCTTCGATCCAGTACTCCAGACCGTCTTCCGTCCTATAGCGAGGCACCCGACTTTCATCGAAATCAAGCCATTTGAGCGACGGATCCACCCAATCGGGTGGCCGCTCAAGAGGGTCCCTCCAGCCCATGCTCTAGGGAGATACTCAGGCCAGTCCCATAGCCGCATGAACGCGTTTGCGGGTATCATCCGTCAGTCGCAGGCCGCTGGCGAGCGTGTTAAGGTATTCAGCCTCGTCCAGGTTATCGACACGCACCGTCATCAACGCCGCCGCATAGACC